>Ga0307379_10005145_pt1 | contig 18363 bp, 19 predicted proteins | sample UN2MG_FD_202237 | JGI IMG/M metagenome (GOLD analysis project Ga0307379, IMG submission 202237) | Soil microbial communities from Risofladan, Vaasa, Finland - UN-2 | ecosystem: Environmental > Terrestrial > Soil > Coastal area > Acid sulfate soil | place: Finland: Risofladan, Vaasa | collected... | reverse complement strand
GCCCACCGCCGCCGGCGGAGGAACCGGCGCGGCGCGACCCGTTGTCGATGATCCTCATTCTGGTCATCGCCGCCGCGGTCGCCCTGGCAGGGCTGCTGGGCGCGGAGTTGTACGCCCGCCACACCGCGAACTCGATCGTGGCCAAGGCCGTCAGCTGTGTGGTCAAGGACAATGCGACCGCATCATTCGGACTGCGGCCGTTCCTCGTGCAGCACTTCACCCATTCCTATCGCGACATGACAGTGGAGACTGCCGGTAACCAGATCCGCGAGGCCAAGGGCATGAAACTCACGCTCACCCTCGACGATGTCCGGATCAAACCGACCGCCGACTCGGCCGGCACACTGGGAACCCTCGACGCCGACATCACCTGGTCCACCGAGGGCATCAAACAAACCGTGCAGGGGGTCATCCCGCTACTCGGCGGGCTGGTCAACAACGTCACCGCCGACCCGTCCGACGGGACCCTGGAGATCCAGGCCACTCTGGGCACCGTGACGGTGAAGCCTCAAGTCGCCGATGGTGGTCTGACCCTGGAAGTGGTCAGGGTAAGCGGATTGGGCTTCACACTGCCGCGCGAGAGCGTTCAACCCGCGCTGGATGTCTTCACCACTGCGTTGACCGCGAACCTCCCGATGGGCATTCGCGCCGACCGCGTCGCAGTCACCGACACCGGGGTCAGCGCCCGTTTCGTGACACGGGACGCGACGATTCCCAACGGGCAACAGGACGCCTGCTTCGCCGGGGTTGGTTAATCAGGTCGGTTAAACGGCTTCTTCGGCGCCGCCGGGGTTGCACCGGGATGCCACCATCACGTCCTCATCCACCGACGGCCGCCACGCCTCGAGATTCCAACTGACCTTGCCCGGCTCGGCCAATTCGGCGAAGTGCCAGTGGCAGACGAACTGGGCCCGCATTCCCGGGGTGTCAGCTTCGGGTACCAGGGCCAGTACCTCGAGCCATGCCCGCTCGGACTCCGCAGCGCTCTTACCGAACTGACCGGCGACCTCCCGGCCCGTACTGGTCGGGTAGACACGCAGGCTGGACAGGTCGCGATAGCGCGCCCACGTGGCGTTGTCGATGTAGAGCCCGCTGACGGCCTCAGCGGTCGCGGCGGGCGCCATGGGAAGGGCGATCATCAAGGCCGTTGCCGACAGCCACCGCGTGATCAGCGGGATTTCCCCTGGACCTCGAGCAATTTGGGGCGGACATCCACCAGGTAGACACCGGCGGCGACTGCTGCAATCACCATTCCCATGACACCGAGCACGAAGGACAGCAGGCCCGATACCCCAAGGATCGCCAGCCACGCCGGCTTGGTCAGCTTGTTCGCGGCGGGGTAGGCGTCGGGTCGTTGCCTCGCGGCGTTGACGAACGCGTAGGCAGTCACCGCGAGGACCGCCCAGGAAAGGACAACAAGAACGACACCCGCCACACCTTCAAGCCTCACGGCTTCCAGAGTAGGCGGGTGTCGTCCTTGACGTCGAACCCGGTGCTAATCGTCCGGGTTACTTCTGGGTGACCCGCTTGGCCGGGGCCCGCTTGACGGTCTTCTTAACGGCCTTCTTGGCGGCCTTGACCGGCGCCTTACGAGCGACGGCCCGCTTGACCGGAGCCTTCTTGGCCGGAGCCTTGCGGGCCGGAACCTTCTTGGCCGGAGCCTTACGAGCGACGACCTTCTTGGCCGGAGCCTTGCGGGCCGGAGCCTTCTTGGTGACCTGCTTGACGGCCTTCTTGATGGTCGAGCGGGCCGGGGCCTTCTTGACCGGGATGTCGACACCGACCAGCTTCGCCGCCCGCTCGCCGACGGCGCGGGTCTGCGCCGAGACACTGCCGAGGGCTTCCTGGGTCAATTCGACGGCCTGGTCGACGTAACCCTCGACGCGGTCGGCAGCCTCCTTGAAGTCCTGCTGGCCCATCAGCCGCTCGAGAGCGGCTTCGCCGCGCACGACGAGGGAGTTGTACGTCTCGGTAGCGTCATCCAAGAACTCCTCCGCGGCCTTGCGCAACTCCTCGGTGGTCAACTTGCCGCGCAGGTCCTCCGAACGCCGGGGCAGCTTCTCCTGCAACCGGGTCAGCGCGGCGCGACGATCGTCCATCCGGTCGCCGGCCACCTCGGCCCGGTCCCGCAGATTGCTCAGGATCTCGTTGACCGTCGCAAGGGCGAGGTCGGCAGCGCCGACCGCGGCCAACAGCGGGGCCTTGAGTTCTTCAACGGTGTTGTATTCGGCCATTTCACTGGCTCCTTTCGATTTTCACTGTGATTTCTCGATGAGATTTCTCGATGAGATTTCTCGATGGGATTTCATGATTGGTTGATCAGGAAAGCTGCTCAGTCGTCAGTCGGCGACTCCTCACGCGCAGCCCCGTTCTGCTGACAGAACGATGCATAAATATCGAGCAGGACCCGCTTCTGGCGCTCACTTATCGCCGAATCCGTGACGATGGCGTCCGGTACCTGGCTCTGCTGCCCGGATTCCAGGAAGCCCGCTCGGACGTAGAGGACCTCAGCTGAGAGTCGTAGCGCCTTGGCGATCTGGCTGAGCACCTCGGCGGAGGGCTTGCGTAGCCCTCGTTCAATCTGGCTCAGGTACGGGTTGCTTACTCCCGCCCGTTGGGCGAGTTGTCGCACCGACACCTGGGCGGACTCACGCTGGGTTCTGATGAAGCCGCCGATGTCCTGGGCGGCGTTGCTCACCACGGCGGTGATATCAGCTTCCTGTGCCATGGCTCGCCTCCTCATGATTGCGCTGTCGGTATCGGACCGTTACCACGATACCCGGAAGTGCTAGCTATTGCAAGCACTTGCTAGCGCAGGTCAGAAAAGGAATTTGGCGATCACATAGATGACGAGGCCAGCCAGGGCACCCACCACCGTGCCATTGATCCTGATGAACTGAAGATCGCGGCCGACATGCAGTTCGATGCGGCGACTGGCCTCTTCGGCGTCCCAGCGTTCGATCGTGTCGGTGATGATCGCGGTCGCCTCGCCGCCGTACTGCTCGACGAGATGACGGGCGCCACGGGTGATCCAGTCATCCACCTTGTCTCGCAGTTCGGCGTCATCGCACAGCGACTCCCCGATCCGCACCACTGAATCGGTGACGCGGCCGCGCAAAGCGCTCGAGGGATCATCGACGCCGTCAAGGACCAGTCGCTTGAGCGTCTTCCACGCAGTCTCAGCGGCCCGGGTGACCTCATCGCGGGCCATCAACTGATCCTTGATCGCGTCGGCACGGGCGATCGTCGCCTCGTCGTTCTGCAGGTCGTCGGCGAACTCGAACAGGAACCGATTGGCCGACTGCCTCAGCTCATGGTTGGGGTTACGTCGCACCTTGTCGGTGAAATCCATCAGCTCGCGATGGATGCGATCTCCCACCAGGTTGTCGACGAACCGTGGTGACCAGGTGGGTGAGTCCCGAGTGACCACCCGTTCAATCGTCTCGCCGGCATTCAGCGACCACTCGAAGGCACGGTCGGCCAGCAACTGGATGAGCGCCTCCTGACGGTTCTCGGCCAGCAGCGAGGCCAACACCCGTCCGGCCGGCGGGCCCCACTGCGGTTCAGCGAGCCTCTTGACGATGGTGCGGTCGATGACCTGCTGGATATCCTCGTCATTGAGCAACTCCACCACGGCGCGCAGCGCAGTGGACGCCTCGGCAGCGACGCGGGCGGCATGCCGCGGTTCGGAAAGCCACTTGCCCACCCGGCCGCCGACCTCGGCATCACGCAACTTGGCCTCGATGATGTCCGGCGAGAGGAAGTTTTCCCGCACGAAGTTGCCGAGCCCCTCACCGAGTTGATCCTTCTTGCGCGGGATGATCGCGGTGTGCGGAATCTTGAGCCCAAGTGGGTGCCGGAACAGTGCGGTGACGGCAAACCAGTCGGCCAGCGCACCGATCATGCCGGCCTCGGCGGCCGCGCCCACGTAGCCCAGCCAACCCGGCCCACCCTGGGCCTGACCCCACCGGCAGGCCAGGAAGATCACCGTCGCACCAACCAGGAAACCCAGCGCCACGGCCTTCATGCGGCGCAGTTCGCGGAGGCGTTGGGCGTCCGCCTCGGGATCGGCCCCGGCGAACGAGGCAGCGAACGATTCGGCAAACGAGGTATCCGGTTGCGCCGGGGTGTCCCGGACGCGATGTTTAGCAACCACCCGTCCATCATCCACGTGCCCGTAGACTGCACCTGGAAATGGGACGGATCAGACGATCGTGACGAACCAGATCAGCCCTACCGTGGCCAAAACCGTGACGAAGACCGATGGCCGCAAACGCCGGTGGCACCGGCACAAGGTGGAACGGCGTACCGAACTGGTGGACGGTACCCTCGACGCGATTCGGCGCCGGGGTCGCGACGTCAGTATGGATGAGATAGCCACCGACATCGGCGTGTCCAAAACCGTGCTGTACCGGTACTTCGTCGACAAGAACGACCTGACCACCGCCGTCATGATGCGGTTCGCACAGACAACGCTGATGCCAAACCTGGCCGCCGCGCTGTCCACCGACCTCGACGGGTTCGACCTGACCCGCGAGATCATCCGGGTGTACGTCGAGACGGTCGCAGCCGAACCCGAGCCCTACCGGTTCGTGATGGCGAACAGTTCGGTCAGCAAGAACAAGGTCATCGCCGATTCCGAACAGATCATCGCCCGGATGCTGGCCCTGGTGCTTCGCCAGCGCATGCGGGCGGTCGGCATGGACACCAGCGGGGTGGAACCCTGGGCATTCATGATCGTCGGCGGAGTGCAACTGGCCACCCACTCCTGGATGTCGAACCCCCGGATGGCCAGCGGGGAGCTGATCGACTACCTGACCATGATGTGTTGGGGTTCGCTGTGCGGAATCGTCGAAGCCGGGGGCTCGTTGCAGATCTTCAACTCCGTGCCGCACCCCGCCCCGGTACTGCCACCCACCCCCTAACCTTCGACCATGAACGATCTTCCATCGCAGTGGACTCACGAGCCGCACTCCATTTTGCGCTTCCGCGCCGGCGAGCGGATCGCCGACATCGACACCGATTCCAGCCCCGGTTTCACCGGTAATCGCGCCGCCGCGGCCCAGATCCAGGCCGAGCGCAACGAGCGCTTCGCCGGCCTGCAGGAGATGCTCTACGCCAACGGCAAGTCCGGCGACAATCGTTCTCTGCTCCTCGTGCTGCAGGGAATGGACACCGCCGGCAAGGGCAGCATCGTCAAAAACGTTGTTGGAGGCAGTAACCCGATGGGAATCCGCTACACCGGGTTCGGGCCACCTACCGAAGACGAGCGCGCGCACCACTTCCTGTGGCGGATCAACAACGGGTTGCCGCCGGCCGGTCACATCGGGGTCTTCGACCGCTCACATTACGAGGACGTTCTGGTGGTCCGGGTCCACGAGTTGGTAACCCGGGAGGTCTGGGAGGGCCGTTACGACGAGATCAACACCTTTGAACGAGAACTTGTCGAGTCGGGCACCACGGTGGTGAAGGTCGCGATGTTCGTCTCACTCGACGAGCAGAAAAAGCGCCTGGCCGAGCGTCTCGAACGGCCCGACCGGTACTGGAAGTACAACCCGCGCGATCTCGACGAGCGCAAACTGTGGCCGGCCTACCAGGATGCCTACCAAGCGGTGCTGGACCGAACCTCCACCGATCATGCGCCGTGGTTCGTGGTGCCGTGCGACAAGAAGTGGTACAGCCAATTAGCGGTCACCGAACTACTCATCGAGGCACTCAAGGGTATGAAACTCACCTGGCCACCGGCAGCCTTCGATGTCGAGGCCGAACAGGCCAAACTGGCCCAAGCGTGAGCGGTCCCGGACTGGTCAGGCCTTGACCAGGGTGAACTGGCCGACATTGGTAATGCCCCGCTTGAAGAAGTCGGCGCATCCGGTGAGGTATTTCAGGTAGCGGTCGTAGACCTCCTGGGAGGTCAACGAGATCGCCTGTTCCCGGTTGGCGATCAGGTTGTCCGACCACATGTCCAACGTCCGGGCATAGTGTTGCTGCAGGAGGTGAGTGCGCTCGAGGGTGAACCCGGACCCCTCGGCCAGCGTCTCGATGTCCTCCACGGCCGGGAGTTGTCCGCCGGGAAAGATCTCGGCGGCGATGAACCGCATGAACTTGAGGTCACTGATGGTGAGCTTGATTCCGTTGTCGCGGAAGAACTTCTGGGTGTGGGCCAAAATCGTGTGCAGCAGCATCCGGCCGTCGCTGGGAAGCAGTGAGTGGGCGCGTTCGAAGAACAGCGGGTAGCGCTCGGCCTTGAACGCCTCGAAGGCACCGATGCTGACAATGCGGTCCACCGGCTCGTTGAACTCCTCCCAGCCCTGCAGACGCACCTCGATTGAACGATCGGTGTCCAGCTTCGCCAGACGTTCCCGGGCAAACTCCGACTGAGCCTTGCTCAAAGTAATGCCGATAACGTTGACGTCGTACTTCTGGACGGCAACCTCCATCGCGCCACCCCACCCGCAGCCGACGTCGAGCAGGGTCATCCCGGGCTCCAGGTGGAGCTTCCCCAGGGCCAGGTCGAACTTGGCGACCTGGGCCTCATCGAGGGTCATATCGTCGTTCTCGAAGTACGAGCAGGTGTAGCCCATGGTCGGGCCCAGGAACAGCGCAAAGAAATCATTCGAGATGTCGTAAATCGACTGCGACTCGTCGTAGTAGGGCGTCAAGTCCGATTCGACGTTGGCCATCAACAACTACCCTTCACCTGCTTCGCGATAACACGGCGTGCACGAGTCTAGTAGGTGTAGAAACCCCGGCCCGATTTCCTGCCCAACCAGCCCGCTTCGACCATCCTGAGCAGCAGCGGCGGCGGCCCGTAGAGCGGCTCCTTGAATTCCTCGTACATCTTGTCAGCGATCAGCTTGAGGGTATCGAGGCCGATGAGGTCGGACAACCGAAGCGGTCCCATCGGATGGGAGAGCCCCGCGACGACGGCCTTGTCGACATCGGCCACCGTGGCGAGCCCGGACTCGACCATCCGGACCGCGGACAACAGGTAGGGCACCAGCAGGGCGTTGACGACGAAGCCGGAACGATCCGAACACCGCACCACCTGCTTGCCGAGCACCGTGGCGGCGAAGTGCTCGGTACGCGCGGCAGCGGCCTCATCGGTGACCAGCGTGGTCACCAACTCAACTAACGGCAGGACCGGCACCGGATTGAAGAAATGCAGGCCCAGCACGCGGCCGGGATTACCGGTGGCGGCGGCGATCTTCATGACCGGGATGCTGGAGGTGTTTGTCGCCAGCACCGCATCCGGGTCGGTGACGATCTCGTCGAGTCGGCTGAAGATGCCGGCTTTGATCGACTCGTCCTCGATAACCGCCTCGATGACCAATTGGCGGTCGGCCAGGTCGGTCAATGATGTGGTGAATCGCAGCTTGTCGATCGCGCCGTCGCGCTCACCCTCGGTGATCCTGCCCGCGCCGACACCGCGCTCCAGGGACTTGACGAGGCGTTCGCGGCCGGCGGCGATCAGCGCCTCGCCGGTATCGAAGACGATGACGTCAACGCCGGCCCGGGCGCACACCTCGGCGATGCCGCCGCCCATCTGTCCGGCACCGATGACACCGACGCGGTGGATCGTTGATTCAGTCACGTTTCACCTTTCGCGGGGCAACCTCTCATGGGCCGCCTTCGGGTGGAGCAACCCGTCACGGGTCTGGGAGGGCGAAGATCGCCGCGACCGCTTTGGTTTCGTCTCCCACCAGGTAGGTGAGGGTTCTGACGGTGCGGTCGATCAGATCAGGTCCGAACTTGTCCGTGGAACCGGGCGGGTACACGTGCGCGAGGATCTCCAGCTTGTCGCCGAGGGCGACCGCGGAGTCGTGCTCGATGGTCACCCGGGTCGGACCCGCCAGCAGCTCCGGGGCTGCGGCCGCAAGGTAGTCCTCGACGGCACCCCAGTAGACCGAATTGTTCACGTGATCGAACATGTCGATATCGGTGACGCGGATACCGAACTCGCGAATCTGCGTGGCGTCCTCGCGTGATCCGGCCTTGAGATAGGCCTTCCAGCGCAGCCGGTTCACGTCGGTGGTGCGTTGCAGACCCTCCATGAAGTCATCGGCGATGCGGCTGGGACCCTGGGTCTCCTGATTGAAATTGATCCAGAAGGCCTCCGACTCCATCAGCCCTCCCCGGCGTCCATCGATCCGCACCCGCATCTCGCACCAGCGGTTGGACGTACCCGAGCACCACCGGCGCATCCGCAGCATGTCCTGCCACTCGACCGGTCGGATCAGGTCCACCATGGTGCGCCGGACGATCCAGAGGGGGTGGGTGGCCTCGTAACCCATCTCCCGCAACTGATCCTGACCGATGTCCTGGATGTGGCGGCAGGCACCGTCGAATCGGAGTCGACCGGCGCGATCGACGTCGGCCATCCGCAGTGGCCACTGGAGTTCGAAGACATCGGGGTGCGGGTCGGGAACCGGCATTAGCGCCTTGGCCAGACCTTCGCCGCCCGGCGCGTCGATTCCCATGAATCCGGATCATGCCAAACGGCCTAGTGAATGCCAACCAGGGTGGCGGAAGGCTCACAGGTACGTGACGCCAAGCACGATCAGGGTGAAGAACACCGGCGAGAACGCCAGTCCGCCCAGAAATGCCGCCCGGGTCAGCTGCCCGCTTCGATACGACCGCCAACCCAGGTAGCCCAGCAGACCCGCGGTGAGCAGAAAGACCACCGAGACGACCAGGACCGCCGTGGACACCGAGGATGATCCGATCGCGATCGAGATACCGATGAGCCACAGGATGTGGCCGACCAATGCTCCGCCGACACCGGCGACAACCGCCGATCTCACGGAATCCGCATCAGAAATTGATCATGTGGCCGGTGAGGCCGTGGAAGCACTCCTGGAGTGCCTCCGACAGCGTTGGGTGGGTATGGACATTGCGCGCGAGTTCGTTGACGGTCAGATCCCACTTCTGCGCCAGCGTCAGTTCGGGAAGCAATTCGGACACATCCGGTCCGATCAGGTGTGCGCCCAGGAGTTCGCCGTACTTGGCGTCGGCGATCACTTTGACGAAGCCGACCGGGTCGGCCAGTCCGTGCGCCTTACCATTGGCGCTGAAGGGGAATTTGGCGATCTTCACGTCGTGTCCCTCGTCGCGGGCCTGTTGTTCGGTGAGCCCGAAACTGGCTACCTGAGGCTGGCAGAACGTGGCCCGGGGCATCATCCGGTAGTCACCCAGCGTCAGTGTCTCGGCGCCACCGATGGTCTCGGCGGCCACGACACCCATCGCCTCGGCGACATGGGCGAGTTGCAACTTAGCGGTGACGTCGCCGATCGCATAGATGTTCGCCACACTGGTTCGCATGTGGTCGTCAACCGCGATGGCCCCGCGGTCGGTGAGGGCCACGCCCGTCGTCTCCAGTCCGAAGCCCTCTACATTGGGCGAGAAGCCGATAGCCTGCATCACCTTGTCTGCCTTCAGTTCCTCGGTCACCCCGTCCTTGCTGACGACGACGGTGACTTGCGTGCCGTCGTCGGTGATCGACTCGACCTTGGTTCCGGTGCGGATCTTCACGCCGAGTTTCTTGTACTGCTTCTCGATCTCCTTGGATATCTCGACGTCCTCGTTGGGCAGAGCACGGGGCAGGAATTCGACGATGGTGACATCGACACCGTAGTTGGCCATGAAATAGGCGAACTCCATGCCGATCGCACCGGCCCCGGCGATGATGATGGATCCGGGCAGTTCCCGGGTCAGGATCTGCTCCTCATAGGTGACCACATTGGCCGACAGTGCGGTGCCGGGAATAAGCCGGGTGCTGCTGCCGGTCGCGATGATCGCGTGGGAGAAGGTAAGGGTCTCGGTACCACCGGCGTTGAGTTCCACGGCGATGGTGCCGGCGTCGGTGAACCGCCCGTAGCCGTGCACCTCGGTGATCTTGTTCTTCTTCATCAGGAAGTGCACGCCGGCCACCCGGCCGTCAGCGACTTTGCGGCTGCGGTCGAAGGCGGCACCGAAATCGAAACTCGCCTGACCGCTGATGCCGAAAGTCTCAGCCTCCTTGGCGAAGATGTGTGCCAACTCCGCGTTACGCAGCAGGGCCTTGGATGGGATGCAGCCGACGTTGAGGCACACCCCGCCCCAGTACTGGGGTTCGACGATGGCGGCGTTCAGGCCGAGTTGGGAGGCGCGGATGGCGGCAACATAACCGCCGGGGCCGGCGCCGAGGACGACGACGTCATAGTGAGTCACGGACCTAGCCTATTACCGGCCCAATCACCGGGCGAGCGATCCATTCGAAGTAGTAGGCGCCGTGCAGTACGGCGGCTGCCGCAGTCGACGCGAGCGGAGCCGCCATCAGGGCGATCGCCAACGCCGTCACCTGCGGACGATGGGGTACCAGCGAGACGAGCAGGCTCGCCACCATGCAGATAACCAGGTATCCCAGGATGCCGAGTACCGGCACGGTTTTCTCCAGGGCGGAATACCACCAGTAGTAGAAACCCAGCCCCGCCACCGCGGACACCGCCCAAACCCCGACCAGGATGAGGGCGAACCTCCAGCGCTTCACGAACTCGAACGTTCCCGGTACTACGACGGGTTGCGCGGGTACTGAAGCAGTTTGAGCAGACGGCCGTTGCGCGAGCACCGGCACGGGGTGCGCGGACGGCCAGTCCGCGAGCACCGGCACAGGATCCGGGTTGACCGAACGCAGAAACGCGTCGGTGTCCTCACGTTCCATCTCGCTGAAAGCCTGCGGCACGGACGGCTCCGGGGCATCCTCGACCGCATTCTCATCGGCGTGGTCGGACTCGCACACCGCGGGCTCGCACACCACGGGCTCGGCCACCACGGGCTCGGCCACCACGGGCTCGGCCACCACGGGCTCGTACACCACGGGCTCGGCCACCACAGACTCGGCCACCACGGGCTCGGCCACGGACTCGTACACCACGGGCTCGGCCACCACGGGCTCGGACACCACGGGCTCGGCCACCACGGGCTCGGCCACCACGGGCTCGTACACCACGGGCTCGGACACCACGGGCTCGGCCACCACGGGCTCGTACACCACGGGCTCGGCCACGGACTCGTACACCACAGACTCGGCCACCACGGGCTCGGCCACGGACTCGTACACCACGGGCTCCACCACAGACTCGGTCACCACGGGCTCGGCCTCGAAGGCCCGCAGTGGATTCGGATGCGGGCCGGTGTCGAAGATCGGGGCTGGGTGCGGCTCGGTGTTGTTCGGCGTCAGTGCGGCCTGGGAACCGGTGGTGAACATCGGCTCCAGGTCAGACCCGGTGCTGGGCGCGGACGTGCTGGGCGCGGAGGTGCTGGGCGCGGACGTGCTGGGGGCGGAGGTGCTGGGGGCGGAGGTGGTGTCAGTCACCGGAGACCACCTGGATCAGCAGCAGCACCGACAACCAACCCGGCGCCATCGCGAGGATGAAGGCGCCCAGTGCGGTGACCCAGCGCCGACCGGAGGCCAACACCAGCAGTATCCCGGTCAGGCTCGGAATCCCGACGACGAGCGCCACCACCAGATCGGGGCGGATATTGCCGTCGACCATTAACTTGGCGACTAAGGCGGCACTCTGCCCGGCTACGCAGCCGAGGAGTAGCGCGCTTGTGAGCAGCCATGCCCGAGGCAGGGATATCACATGCAAAACGATACGGCGCGGTTCGCCATCTGAGGTGCAGCGACCTCGGCGCGCCGAACAAGTAATTGTCAGACCGGCGGACGTGCGCCCCGCTCGTAGTCCGCGCCGGTCAGCAGGGCGGTTCCGGCCAGCAATTCCAGCTCCGCGGCGGTGAAAACCCGACCCCGGGTCAGGAATCGCAGGCCGTCGGGAGCCTCCAGGCTGAACCCGCCCCCGCGCCCCGGAACCACATCGATCACCAGTTGGGTGTGCCGCCAGGTCTCGAACTGCGAGCCAGAGATCCATACCGGGGCATCGCCGAGAACGCCGAGCAGTATGTCGCGATCGCCCACGATGAACTCGCCGTCGGGGTAGCACATCGGCGCGGACCCGTCGCAGCAGCCGCCAGACTGATGGAACATCACCGGACCGTGCCGGGACCGCAGGCTACCGAGCAGCTCAGCCGCCGCAGGGGTGATCAACACGCGGGGTGGTGGAGCCTGCGTGGCGGGCATGGGCGATCCGCCTCCTGCCGTGCGAACGTGGAACTCCGCGTCACAGTACCGTGTCCGACATGGTCGACGACCCGCATCTTTGGCTGGAAGACATCGACGGTGTCGAAGCGCTCACCTGGGTTCGCGCGCGTAACGAGACCACCGTCACCGAGTTCACCGACACCCGCTTCGAGCAGATGCGCACCGAGGCGCTGGAGGTGCTGGACACCGATACCCGCATCCCCTATGTGCGGCGCCGGGGCGAGTTCCTCTACAACTTCTGGCGCGATGCAACCAATCCCCGCGGGCTCTGGCGGCGCACGACCCTAGACAGCTACCGCAGCGCGGCTACAGCCTGGGACGTGATCATCGACGTCGACGCCTTAGCCGCCACCGACGAAGAGAACTGGGTGTGGTCCGGGGCCGACGTCATCGACCCCGACCACACCCACGCGCTGATCTCTCTCTCCCGCGGCGGCTCGGATGCGACGGTGGTGCGGGAATTCGACATGGCGACACGGTCATTCGTGGTGGGGGGCTTTGAGCTTGCCGAGGCGAAATCCCGGATGTCGTGGGAAGACCCCGACTCCGTCCTGGTGGGAACGGATTTCGGTGCCGGCTCATTGACGGACTCCGGGTATCCGAGGGTATTGAAGCGCTGGCGACGCGGACAGTCGCTGAGCGAGGCGACGACGCTGTTCACCGGATCGCCGACGGATGTGATCGTCTCCGCCGCCGTGGACCGGACACCCGGCTACGAGCGCACCCTGGTCTACCGCGCCATCGATTTCTTCAACGACGAGGTCTACCAACTGCGTTCCGGGGAGCTGGTACGGATCGACGCGCCGACCGACTCCAGCCTGTCAGTCCATCGCGGGTGGCTGTTGATCGAGTTGCGCACCGACTGGTACACCGGTTCCGATGTGTATCCGGCCGGCTCGCTACTCGCCGCCGATTACGAGCAATTCCTTGACGGCACAGCTGAGTTGAGCGTGGTCTTCTCCCCGGACGAGCACACCTGCCTGCACCAGTACGCGTGGACGCTCGACCGGTTGGTGATGGTGACACTGGCCGACGTGGCCAGCCAAGTCGAGGTCGTCACCCCCGGAACGTGGGTCCGCGAGGCAATCCGGGGGGCCGGTGACGCCGATGCCTTCGCCAGCACGGTGATCGTCGCTGCCGACCACACCGGTAATGAGATTTTTCTGGACTCCAGCGGATTCCTCACACCTTCCCGACTGCTGCACGGCAATGCGAGCGAGGAAGTGACCGAGATCAAACGGGCACCTGCATTCTTCGACTCAACCAACATGACCGCCTCCCAACACTTCGCGACATCCGCCGACGGAACCTCCGTTCCGTACTTCGTCGTTGGACCGGCACCGGTCGGGCAGACCACCGGCGAGCAGAAGCGCGGGCCGACCCTGCTGGGCGGATACGGGGGATTCAAGGTGTCGCGGACGCCGGGTTACGACGGCCTACTGGGTCGACTGTGGCTCGCCCGTGGCGGCACCTACGTGCTGGCCAACATCCGCGGCGGCGGAGAGTACGGGCCGAAGTGGCACACCCAGGCGATGCGGGAGGGCCGGCACAGGGTCGCGGAGGATTTCGCCGCCGTCGCCGCCGACCTGGTCACGCGGGGAATCACCGACGTTGCGCGACTGGGAGCACAGGGCGGCAGCAATGGCGGCCTATTGATGGGGATCATGCTCACGAAGTTCCCGGAGTTGTTCGGCGCCCTGGTGTGTCAGGTTCCCCTGCTCGACATGAAGCGCTTCCACCTGCTGCTCGCCGGCGCCTCCTGGGTTGCGGAGTACGGCGATCCGGACAACCCCGGTGACTGGGAGTTCATCTCCGAGTACTCGCCGTATCAGAACATCGGCGCTACCAAACGGTACCCGCCCGTACTGGTCACGACGTCGACCAGGGACGACCGGGTGCACCCGGGTCATGCGCGCAAGATGACCGCGGCACTGGAGCAGACCGGACAGCCGGTCTGGTACTACGAGAACATCGAGGGCGGCCACGCAGGGGCGGCAGACAACGCCCAGACGGCATTCAAAGCTGCGCTGTGTTACTCGTTTTTGCACCGGACGTTGTGAGAGCCGTCAACGCTCACCCGCACTTGCCAGACCGGAGAGCAAGCCCACGATCACACCGACTATCACCAGTCCACCGCCGACGATCAGGGTGACGTTGAGCCACTGATGCATACTGCTCCGCGCGGTCGCCAGCATCACATCGGCAATGCGGCGGAGATTTTCCGAGCTCTCGTCAAGGGTGGCCACCAGGTGCCGTTGGCCGACTTCGATTGCTAACCAACCTGCGACACCGACCACCAAACCGCTAGCTCCCAGTGCGACCATGATCCTGCCCCGGCGCCGCGCGAGGATGAACGTCATCAGGGCACCCGCAGCGGCCAACACCGCCAATCCCACACTGATCCAGGGCGACCACAGTCCCGCAACCCGCAGAGATCCTGGCCGTAGGGTCTCAGATACGTTGCTCGCCAACGGAATCGGTAGTGACTTCGGCACGGTGATGTTGTAGTCGCGCATGGTCTGTGCAAAAGCGGAATCGGACAGCATCGGGGCAAGGTCAATGAATAGACGCCCCTGGGAATCGACACCGGAGGAGACGGTGTCGGTGAACACCCACTGGTGAGCGAACCCGTTGGCACGGGCGAACTGTGCGGGAAAGGACGAACTTGCGGTGTAGGCGGCGGCAATCGCGCTGACGAACGCCGGGTCGGCTCCCGAACCAAGTCTGCCGACCTGAGCGGTCAACTCCGCCGCCATCGCTGCTTGGAGATCAGGATCCGCGGCGGCGGTACGGGCAAGTCCGGCATACCCCGCGCCGTCAACGAGATTGCTCTGCGCCCACAGTGCCGGTATCGCGAGCGCGAGAGCAACCGTCGTGAATAACCACATCAGCCCAGTCGCCGCGACCCGCACCACGTCCTCCTACCGGGACCTCCTACTGAGACCTCCTACTGGGACCTCCCACCGGGACGCGCCTCAGTCGGATGAGTGTGCGCGCCCCACAATCAAGGGGTCGGCCATACCGACCACCTCATGGTCCTTGTTGTCATAGTCGAACTTACCCAGCACGTGGCGCATGGCGTTGATGCGGGCCCGCTTCTTGTCGTTGCTCTTGATGACCGTCCACGGAGCAGCCTCGGTGTCGGTCCAGGTGAACATGTCTTCCTTGGCGGCGGTGTAGTCGGCCCACTTGTCCAGCGAGGCCAGATCGGTTGGCGAGAGTTTCCACTGCCGGACCGGATCGACGTGCCGGATGGCGAAGCGGGTGCGCTGCTCGGATACCGACACCGAGAACCACAGTTTCGTCAGGCTGATGCCGTCGTTGACCAGCATCTGCTCAAAAAGTGGAGCCTGCCGGACGAATTCGGCGTGCTGCTTGCCGGTGCAGTAGCCCATGACGCGCTCAACACCGGCCCGGTTATACCAAGAACGGTCGAAGAGAACGATCTCGCCGGCCGCGGGCAGATGATTGACGTAGCGCTGGAAGTACCACTGGGTGCGTTCCTTCTCGGTCGGCTTCTCCAATGCCACGACCCGGGCACCGCGCGGGTTCAGGTGCTCCATGAAACGTTTGATGGTGCCACCCTTGCCCGCGGCGTCGCGGCCCTCGAACACGATGACATGGCGAAGATCATTGCTTTGGGACCACTTCTGCAACTTCAGCAGTTCGATCTGCAGTCGCCGCTTCTGCTCCTCGTACTCGTCGCGGGACATCCGGTGGTCATACGGGTAGTTCTCCCGCCAGGTGTCGACCGAGGTTCCCTCGGGGTCGATCAGGATGGGGTCGTCATCGTCATCGTCATAGACGGTGAAGTTCTCGAACTGTGTGGTCACGCCCGGGAACCTAGCCGCCCGCGGCGACGCGGGGGTTACCGGTCGGTGAACGCACGGTTTACAAGCGCAGACCGAGTCGACGCAGAATCACCGCGGCCACAGCCACCAGTGACGTCCCCAGCAATAGTGCCCCCAGCGAATCGGTGAAGTAGCCCACATCGACGGACTGCCCCGCGACCCCGAGAAGCACGAACAACCCCGCCGCCACCATCAGCCACCGCCGCACACCCACCGCCAAGACGAGCAGGCCCAGTCCCACCACCATCAACGTGGTCGGACTGCTGGGATACGCCGCCGCACCCTGTCCCGCCAGTCCACCGAAGAACCGCTGAAGATTCTCCGTCGCCCCGACCGACACCAGGGGAACCACCATGATCAGCGGCAGCAGCGCCCACAATCTGCGGTACAGCGCGGCACCCACCGCCGCGATCAGCAGGGCGGTGGCGGTGCGCGGGTCGGTCAACGACTGCAACCAGTGCAATGCAGAACCCTGGCTGGGCGGCGACCATGGGCCAGTCGGCACCGTGCCCTCGTGGGCAACGAAACCGAATGTGCCCCCCTGGGCAACGAAACCGAGCAGCACCATCAGCGGCATACCCACGAACGGCCAGCCCAGCAAGGTCCTGTCGATCAGCTTGTGATCCCTTCGGCGTCATCCACACTCGCGACGTAATGTGCTCCTATGAGCTATGACCTCGTCATCCGCAACGGTACCGTCGTTGATGGACTGGGCGGTGAACCAAGCAGGGGCGATGTCGCGGTGTCGGACGGCGTCATCGTCGCGGTGGGAACCGTTGATGCGCCGGGCGTCCGCGAGATCGACGCCACCGGACTGCTCGTCACGCCCGGATTCGTCGACCTGCACACCCATTACGACGGCCAGGCGATCTGGTCGGAGCGAATGTCACCGTCGTCATCGCACGGGGTGACCACCGCGCTCATGGGCAACTGCGGCGTCGGCTTCGCCCCCTGCCGCGCCGAGGATCACGAGGTGCTCGTCGACGTAATGGCCGGGGTCGAAGACATTCCCGGCGTGGTGATGACCGACGGACTGCCGTGGGACTGGGAGACGTTCCCGCAGTATCTCGACGCTCTGGAGGCGCGGCGCCGGGATATCGACATCGCGGCCTATCTCCCACACTCCCCACTGCGGGTGTACGTGATGGGCCGGCGGGGCGCGGACTGCGAACCCGCCACCGGTGAGGACCTGGCGTTGATGCGCAAGCTGGCGGCCGAGGCGATCGAGGTCGGCGCGCTGGGAGTGTCGTCGTCCCGGTTCGCGTTCCACAAGACCGGCAGCGGCGCGCCGATCCCGACCTACGACGCCGCCTACGAGGAGATCTCGGCGATCGTCGGCGGGGTGGCCGACGCCGGTGGCGGCCTCCTGCAGTTCATCCCGGACATTCCGGCGGGCGGCTACGAGCGCGTCCTGCAGCAGGTGTTCGAGGCGGCCACCGACGCGGGAGTTCCGGTCACGTTCACTCTGACCACCGGTAACTCCGGGGATCCGATCTGGCCGGGGGCGGTCAACCTGATCGAAAAGTACAACGCCGCCGGCGCGGAGATCCACGCTCAGGTTTTCGCCCGGCCCATCGGGCTGGTGATCGGCCTGGAACTGACCGCCAACCCGTTCGTGCTCTACCCCAGCTACCAGGAGATCGCAGACCTGCCGCTCGATGAGCGGGTGGCCCAGATGCGCAAAGCCGATGTCCGGGCGCGCATCCTGGCCGACAAGCCGGGCGAGGGACACCCGTTCATGTACTTCGCGCAGGCCTGGGAGTGGATGTTCCCGCTCACCGAGCCGGCGAACTACGAGCCGGCCGCCCAGGACAGCATTCTGGCCCGGGCGGCGGCCCGCGGGGTCAGCCCATTGGAAGAGGCCTACGACCGGTTACTCGACGACGACGGTCGGGCCATGATGCTGGTCGCATTGGCCAACTTCGAGAACAACTCGCTGGATACCGTCGGAGAGTTGATCCGCCGCGACGATGTGGTGCTCGGACTCGGCGACGGCGGCGCGCACTACGGGATGATCTGCGATGCGAGCTACCCGACGTTCGTGCTCGCGCACTGGGCGCGGGATCGGCCGTCGGGGCGACTGAGCGTCGCCGAGGCGGTCCGCCTGATGACCTCGGTGCCGGCCCGGGTATCCGGACTGGCCGACCGCGGGCGAATCGCTGTGGGCTACAAGGCCGATCTCAATGTCATCGACCATGCCGGGCTGACCCTTCATAAGCCGGTGATCACCTTTGATCTGCCGGCTGGGGGCCGCCGCCTCGACCAGACCGCCGACGGCTACGTCGCGACGATAGTCTCCGGCGAAGTCATCTCAGCCAACGGTGTGCCGACGTCGGCCCGCCCGGGACGTTTGATCCGCGGGCGGCAGCCTGC
>Ga0307379_10005143_pt1 | contig 18366 bp, 16 predicted proteins | sample UN2MG_FD_202237 | JGI IMG/M metagenome (GOLD analysis project Ga0307379, IMG submission 202237) | Soil microbial communities from Risofladan, Vaasa, Finland - UN-2 | ecosystem: Environmental > Terrestrial > Soil > Coastal area > Acid sulfate soil | place: Finland: Risofladan, Vaasa | collected... | reverse complement strand
TGGAGAATGGGCAATGGAAATTATTATCGCCGACCGAGTAAACAAGATAGGGAGCTACGCATTTGCCGATGTCGATGAAATCGTGGCGCAGCTTCGAAAGGACGGGATCGAGCCGATCGATTTCGGCGTTGGTGATCCTACGGTCCCGACACCGAAGCTCGTGCGGGATGCGTGCAGAGACGGTTTAGAAAAACGGCAGTCCTCCGGGTATCCGAGCTATATAGGGTGCGAGGAATACCGCGAAACCGCGGCGTGGTGGACCAAAAACCGTTTCGGGGTCGATCTCTACCCTGAGAAAGAGATAATGTCCACGATAGGATCAAAAGAGGCGATTTTCAACTTTCCCGAGACCTTTATTAATCCAGGCGACTACACCCTTGCCCTGAATCCCGGATACCCGGCGTGGTCGAGAGGGACTCATTTTGCGGAAGGCCGGACCTACTTCTTGAATCTGCTTCCTGAGAACGGGTTTCTCCCGGACCTGAGCTCCATACCGGCAAAAATCTTGAAAAAGTCTAAGCTCTTCTGGATAAACTACCCCAACAACCCGACAACGGCTTTTCCAACGCGCGAGTTCTATGAAGAAGCACTCGATCTCGGGGAGAGATACAACATCATCATCGCATCCGACGAATCCTACACGGAGAACTACTACGACGAGCCCCCTATCTCGATACTTCAGCTCAAGAAGGATGGAGTCTGCGTGTTCCAGTCTCTCTCCAAGCGGAGCAACATGACCTGCTACAGGGTGGGCTGGATCGCCGGTGACAGCCGGATTATTGACGCATACAAGAAGGTGAAGCCCAATATAGATTCGGGGACCCCGACCTTCGTCCAGGACGCTGCAATCGCCGCGCTGAAAGACGAGGAACACGTAAAACAGCTGCGGGAGGACTATCGAAAAAAGAGAGACCTCATCCTGGACGCGTTCGAGAAGATAGGTCTTGACCGCTGCGAGCCTTCCGGAACGATCTACATCTGGCAGAAAGTACCCGAGGGCCACACCTCTGTTTCGTTTGCAAAAAAGCTTCTACAGAAGGATATCGCGGTCGTGACGACTCCGGGAAGCTGGATATCTCGTGAGGCTCATGGAGTAAACCCCGGCGAGGGTTTTATAAGGCTGGCGCTCGTACCGCCGATTGATAAGGTGAAAGAAGCTGCGGAGCGGATAAAGAGTTTGAAGCTTTAGCAGGTGTCTCGGGCTCTTTTTCCGATAGAAGACTCTCACATGATCTCGAATTACGTTCAGGACCCGGCGATGAGTGACGAGAAATAATCGTTCCTCCTGTGTCATTGCTACGAGTTCAGACATCGAAGATGTCTGACGAAGCAATCTGTGTGCTTTGACGTAATGAAAAAGTAAATGTAATTATTTGAATCAAATAGAATGTTAGCGGCCTTCACAGACTGTTATAATTCCACGACCTCGCAATGATCTCGTAAATGGATTTATATTGAACTCTGACGATTTCTTTTTCCCGGAGCGTGCCGTGGCCATAATCGATATAATAAAAGAGCGTAAAAGCGTCCGCAAGTATCTCGACAAACCTGTTTCGCGGGACCTCGTCACAAAATGCATCGAGGCCGCGCGTCTCGCCCCCTCGGCAGACAACGTCCAGCCGTGGCGTTTCATCGTAATAGATGATCCTGAGTACAAGCACCGATTCTGCTTCGAGGTCCTGAAAGGGTTATTCAAGTGGTCGAGGTTCATAGAAAAGGCCCCTGTTATCGTAGTGCTCGTTGCGAAGACCAGCCTGCTGGTACACAGAATCGGTAAGAGGGTGGTGAAGACGGATGTTCAGCTCATCGACATGGGGATTGCGGGCGAGCATCTCGTGCTCCAGGCCCGGGAGCTCGGAATAGGGACCTGCTGGATCAACATGTTCGACCCGAAACGTGCGAAGCGGTTTATGAAACTTCCTGCGGGCTACAGGGTGATATCGATGATCGCAATGGGGTATCCGGCCGAGGGCGGGACGAAAAACCGGCGCGATCTTCCTCTCGAGAATATTATGTTTTTCAACGACGAAAAAGTAAAGTAGTACAAGCCCTGTTGTTGAACAGACTACCCCCCGTTTCTTACAAATCACAGTATCTTAAAATTACGAGATGAAAGCCCATATATGTATAAAAGAAATGGAACTAAGGGTAGATATTGGGCGGTGTATAAAAATTACGGCAAGCGAGGAAACTACCTCTCCTGATTATCACGGAGAGAGGCTCACTTTTTTGCTTTGTATGGCATCAAGTTCTATCCTCGTGAAGTACACACGGGCCTCGTCTTTCAATCCCATATCCTTGTAGCACTTGCCCAGCATAAGAAGTGCATACGGCACGAACTCACCGTCTGAAAAAGCGTTTATATAAGAGGAGAACCCTTCTATCGCCTCCTTGTAGTTCCTTAAAAAATAATGTGTAAAAGAGTAGTTCATGAGGGCCAAGTCGTAGAACGGGCTGGTACTGTCCCTGGTGCTTTCCACGAGATAGGGGAGCGCGTCCCTGTACCGAAGGCTGTTGAACAGAGAAACACCGAGGTAGTAGGCCGCCTCTCCGCCTTCCGCTCCGATTCCGTCCGTCTCTACTATACTGTTGAAGACCACTATCGATTCGGTATAGTCGCCCTCCTCGAAGAGCATCTTACCGCGTGCAACCTCGTCATCTTCGAAATCGACGACCCATTCCAGCTCGTCCTCCTCCGCCATTTCTCCCCGGACACCGGTGAGCGCAGTGTCGGCCCATTGATCGTCCTCTTTTCCGACGGCTTTTGCGTACCGTGTCGCCTTCCTGAGCCATCGGAGCTTTCTCTTTTCCGTTACTTTCTCGAAAAGACTGCCGATGGATACCATGCTTCCCGGTCCGATGGAAACGGTGCTGCCGTCAATCTCGAGCTCGAGCTCCCCATGGAGGCCAGTTTTTACTATAGACTCTTCAGTCAGGTCCATGTCCACCGCCGCGTCCTGCCACCTGCCGTTCCCGTAGAGGTCGGCATTGCAGTCACCAGTAATATAGGTGATATGTATCTCTGACGCAAGAAGGCCTGAAACAGAAAAACAGAAGGCAGCAACGATCAATATAATAAGCTTTTTCATTTTCTCTTTCCCGCAAATACGTTTTGTATACCCTATTGGATTATTCTAACACTATTTACTGTTTTTACAAGCCGTCTGAACACGAAATCATCTCCTGCCTACCTGAACTGAAAGCAAAGGCACAGCTGCAGAGCAATTGTAAATTATTATTGACAATATCAACATAAAAGGTGCAAACTCATAGGGAGTAATGATATGAGAATACTATTTGTAAAGCCTCCCTTAAATCCTCACCTCTTCGGCTTTACCAGATATGAACCGCTGGAGTTTGAATATCTGGCCGCTTCTGTACCGGATCATATTGTTGATATTATTGATATGCGAATCGAAAAAAATTTAATGAAAAAACTGGATACCTTCAAGCCGGACCTCGTCGGCGTTACCGCATATACAACTGACGTAAACAACGCAAAAGCGGTCTTAAAATCTATAAAGCGCTACAGCGGCAGGATAAGAACGGTTGTCGGCGGACATCATGCAACCTTCTTACCGGAGGATTTTGCCGAAAGCTATGTCGACACGATTTTCATCGGTTATGCAGACGGGTCGTTTAAAAAATACATAGACGCCCTGGAAAATTCAAAAGATGTAGAAGGAATAGAAAATATCGGTATAGTAAAAGACGGCAAGGTACTCTTTACCGATACAAGGCCGTTTGCAATGGACCTCAACACTCTTCCCATGCCGGCCAGACATCTTACCAGCCATTACCGTAAGAAGTATCACGATTCATACTGGAACAAAACCGCACTGATCATGACGAGCCGGGGATGCCCTTTTCGGTGCTCCTTCTGTGCATGCTGGAAACTGATGCACGGCAGATATGCGACAAGGAATATCGATTCCGTGATTGAAGAGCTCAACACCATTCCTGAAGATGTAGATATCATCGATTTTTCCGACGACAATACCTTCCATAATATAGAGCGGTCGTGGAAGCTCTCAGAAAGCATAAAAGCACATAAAATTACCAGGCGTTTTAAAATGTACGCCCGTTCAGACCTTATCGTTGAACACCCCGATCTCTTCGAAAGCTTGAGGGAAGCAGGTCTCCAGTATCTGACAGTCGGCTTGGAGGCAATCGACGACCGAGAGCTCAAAGCATTGAACAAAATGACTTCGGTAGACACAAACAACGAGGCGATTAGAATACTGAAACGGCTCGGCATCTTTATCGACGCACATTTTATCATCAATCCTGAGTTTGGAGAAGAGGACTTCAAGCGGCTCTATCGATATGTGATAGAAAAATCGCTTTTTCGCAATACATTCGCCGTTCTCACTCCGTTGCCGGGGACCGATCTGTACGCTGAAAATGTCGACTCACTCGTAATACGAGATTACGATTTTTATGACTTAGGGCACTCAGTCCTTCCCACCAGGTTGAGCAGGAAGATATTTTACAGACAGCTCGCAAGGATCTACAGAAAAAGTTATGCACCGAAGAGATACCTGAAATTCAAAATCCGCGACTCACGAAATATTTCAGCGGACTCCAAAGGTTTTTACGCATATAACACGGACGGCCTCTCTCTTCTTCAATTGATACTGCTTCACATCTTCGCTACTCCTTTTTTCTTCAAGATGCGGAATATCTACAAAACGGAACCCGTGCTCTCCTGAGTTTATGGAACTATTGACTTTTAGTGCGGTTTTTGCACAAATTGCATAGCAATGGGTTTAAATGATGACTTGGAAGAATATTATAGTCTTATCTAAAAAATAATATTTACGGTGATTTGTGAGAAATGAGGGTTAGATCTCACCTGCGAGCCGTTTCGATACCTGGCACGAGCCGGAATCGTACCATACGGTTTTTCTGATGATAAAAATAAATAAATGCAGGAAATCGCAGGGCCCACTATCAGAACGGACCCGTGAATCAGGATTGGAAAGGACTTGCAGAAACTACAGGCCCTGCAGTTCGTTCATCGCGTCCGTGTAAACCTCTGTGTTTTTATACGCAGTCCCGATCTTTAGAAAATACCGTTTGGCCTGGTCGGGCTCTCCGAGCGCTTTGTGCGACTTCCCGAGCATGAGCAGCGCGTAAGGCGCAAAGGTACCTTCTGAAAAATCCCTCGCGTAGGAGCCGAACCCATCTATCGCCCCTCTGTAGTCCCGTGAAAAGTAATGGGCGAAGGATGAGTGCAGGAGCGCCACTTCGTAGTAGTATGCGTCTTTTCGTTCCATACTCTCTTCGAGATAGGAGAGGGACTCCTCGTACTGCATCGTGTGAAACATCGAGGAGCCGAGATAGAATACGACCTCGGGCCGCATGGGATCGACCGTTTTATCCGTAATAAGGTCTTTGAAGATGTTTATCGCCTTCCCGTACTCGCCCTCCTTGTACATCTGTTTCCCGTTCTCGAACAGCGCCGTCGGCTCGTCCGCCTCGATCTCTCCCATCCAGTCGAGCTCCTCCTCCTCTTCGGCGACCCCGCGAACACCCATGAGTGCCGTCTCCATCTGTTTCGAACGTGCGCCTATGAGGTTCTTTATCACTGGAGAGAGGTCTGAGAACCATGCGAGCTTCTTCCTGTCACCGAGCCTGGAAAGAAGGCTTTTCACACTCACCTCTGTATCCCGGCCTACGGAAACCCTCTCGCGGTCTATCTCGAGCTCGAGCTCGCCGTCATGCCCGGTACGGATCGTCGAGCCCTCAGAGAGCTTCAACCCGACCGCCGCTTGTTCCCACCTCCCGTTTCCCAAAAGGTCGATCGTGCAGTCGCCGCTCGAAAACATCACCACTGTATCGGGAAAAACCGCCGACGATATACCCATGAAGAGAAGCAGTAGAATCAGTTGCAGAAGAAATCTGTGCTTTCTCATTGTTCTATCCTTATTGGTAATCCCACTCTACCATTATGTCGATCTGGGCCCTATCTGAGGCCCTCAGCTCTGTGCCCGTTCCCATGCCGAGGTATGCGTACTTCTGCTCGAACCGCTTGTCCTTCTTCACTGCAGAGAGATAATAGGTCTTGGCCTCCTCGTAGCCCCCATCTTGTGTATTGTCTTCGCGATGTTGATGAGAATAAGCGGGCTCTTGTTGTAGTCCAGGGCCTTCATGTAGTAGGAAAGCGCCTCTTCGTACCTGCCGAGCAGGTAATGGACGTTTCCGAGATTGTTGTATGCAGATGCGTACCTGCCGTCAAGCCCGATCGCCTTCTCGAGGCTTTTGATCGCATCATCGTACTTACCGTACCTCCCGTAGGTGATACCGAGCGCGTTATAGAGTTTTGCGTTTTTCGGCTCCCGGGCTATCTGGTCCTTTATCTCCCTCACCTTCCCGTCGAGCTCAGTTCCTATGAGGAGCTTTATGTCCTTATCGTAGAGGTCTGCAATCTGTCCCTTTTGCGGCACGTCAGGCTCCCAGCCCCACTCCTCCAGGGTAACGGGAACGAACTCCTGCCATGCCTCCGCCGATGGGTATATTCCGATATCCTGGTTGTTCGCCACAGTCTTGGTATACTGACGGGCACCCTCCTGCCATGCCCTCATGAACTGCTCTCCCGCGAGGGTAACCTCTACCGGGATCCATACGTTGTCTCCCTTCTCTATGAGCATCCCGCGAACTTCCGTTATATCGCGGTAATCGTACTTCTCAGCTCCTATCTTCTCAGTTACCTGTTCCTCTAATACCTGATTCACCACGGCCTCGACGAGAGCTTTTAATCCATGATCATGGATTAAAAGCTCTTTGATTTTCTCCTCTTCCAGAGTAACATTGTATTGAGCCATCGTTCCTCCTCACTTAGATTGTTATTGGTGTAGATACCTTCACAATCTAATGGAAGACGGTGGCTCCTTCTACTTTTATACGCTACTATTTACAGCAAATATATGGACATAACTATAAATTCTTTTTTATCAATAATCAGTATTAAATGGATATTTAAAATAGAATGATAACATGAAAAGCGCTGATTTCAAGGCAATATTGGATGTTTTGTAAATATTTTTTTAATAGTCTTTATCATAGATGCTTGAAAATACGGCTGAATGAGGAGTTGAAAATTGAAATCGGTGTATTCCGCGAGGCAACTTTCGAGGGCTGAATCCCTGTTTCGTAATATGAGAAACGGGGGAACACCGTTAACCGGTGATCAGAGAGACCTCCACCTGCACCGAGTGGGTTCGTGAACCCATGCTCGGTTCTGTGGGCTCTGTTGGAGTCAGGACGTTGACTGATCCTGCTGTTTCAGTTCCTTCTTTATCAAACGTTGGCCATACACCCTCACATGCTGATACTACTCCCGGCATTATGTCTTCCGTAACCTGGACCCTGATCCGCATCCCTCCCTGCCTGCTTGCAACGAGGACCTCCCCCTTATCCGATATGCCGCGGATCTGTGCGTCGCGAGGGTTCATCGTGAGAGAATCTTCCTGCTGCCTCCTGAACCAGGGGATGTTGTAGTTCTGGGAGTGGGTTCTGAGCCTCGCGTGCGGTGTAACGAGGCGGAGTGGAAATTTACTGTCATCCGGAAGCACTCTACAGTGCGGTACTGCAGAGAAGCCGGTTTTGGCGTATTCTGACGAAAAGATCTCGATGCGGCCGGAAGGCGTGTCGAGCGGATATTTATCAGGATCTGCAGCGAATTCCGACAGTCCGGTCCTGAGCTGCTCTTTTCCTTCATATATACCCGTTTCTTTGAAACTCTCTATATCGCTTATTTCGGAATTCTCAAATATATACGCCAGCCATTCTTCCGCATTGCGGTTTTCGGAAAACGCTTCGAGAAACCCCATGCGGTCCGCCAGACCACAGAATATGTCGTAGTCGTTCCTCGATTCGTAGAGCGGCTCCACAGCCTTGTGGGAGTAGAAAAGACGGTTGCTCCTCGGAAAGATGATGTCCTCCCGCTCGAGAAAGGTCGTCACAGGCAGGACTACGTCGCAGTAGCGCGCAGTGGGGGTAAGAAAGTAGTCGTGGCATACGGCGAAGTCGACCTTCCTGAAGGCTTTTATGTTCTTATTGAGGTCACTCCCCTGAGAGAGGTAGTTGCAGCCTACAACATAGATGAATCTGATATCGCTCGGGAATCCACCCTTCTTCCCTTCGAGAACGACATCCGGCCACCTGTAGATCTGTACTGTCGGCCCTTCAGATTTTCCGCTCCACTCGATCGTGCCGCACTGCGGGTGCGGAAGCTTGTTCAGCACGTTGCCCCCTGTAGACCCGCCCTGCACACCGACGTTTCCTGTTGCGGCCTGGAGAACGGCTGAAAAACGAGCTGCCTCCTCTCCTCCCCATGTCCGCTGAAAGGACAGCCCGGGAAGGAGCGCGGCAGGTTTGGTCCGACCGTAGAGGCGGGCAAACTCACGTATCGTTTCTTTCGGGGTCCCGCACAAGCCCTCAGCCCATTCGAGCGATTTTGCCTGACTGTCTTCACCGCCCGTAATATATCTCTCAAGATGTTCAAACCCTATGCTCAGCCGCGATAGAGCATGGCGGTCGACGAGACCTTCCTCGATCAATACGTACAACACGGCCGCCATGAGCACGCTGTCCGTTCCGGGCAGCACGGGAATCCACTGCGTACCGAGCTGCGATACTGTCCTGGTACGGCGGGGGTCGATGACAATGACAGGAACCCCTCTTTTTTTCGCCTCCCCGATCCTCACGAACATCTCACACCCGAACCTCGTATCCGCGAAGTTCGCTCCCCAGAGAATGATGAGATTCGAGAACTGCAGTGTCCCCGGATCGATACCGGTATCTGCAGAACCGAAGAGGTACGGTTTCACGAACTCTATCGTCTGCTCGCTGTAGTTTCCATCTGCAACCGTGCATCCCCCCAAAAGTCCGAAGAAACGGTCTTTGAGAAGCGCAGTATTGTGCACAGCGCCGATGCACCCTCCGGAGCCGCCGAGCGGTAGTATGGCCCCCTCACCTCTCTTTTCTTTTGTCTCAAGGAGCTTGTGTGCGACAAGATCGAGCGCCTCGTCCCACGCTATCTCTTTAAAATCACCAGACCCTCTCGGGCCGGTCCGGAGCAGAGGCCGTTTCAGCCTGTCTTTCGCGTACACCACCCGCGGCATTCCGTATCCCCGGACGCACCCCGTCATACAGGAATTCTTATGGGAATTATTGGTGATCTTTACAAGACGGCCGTTTTCGACATGTGCAAGCAGGGGACATCCTCCGCCGCAATCCTTGTTGCAGGAAACTGGAAGCGTAGTCATTTATAAAAGCTCCTTGAGCGGCATAATAAATATTCAGGGGTTAATAATAAGGCGAGCAGCCTCTTTTGAGTAGGGTAAATTTGAAGGTCTTTAAAGATACATCAGAGACGGGAAAAAAACAATAGTTGGGGACAGGGTTTAACTCTATGACACTATCACTGAACTTCTTTTTTAATGTATCGCTGTAATTCTATGACATAGCTGGTTTAGGGGAAGACAATACACTCATGAGAATATGAAATCCCAAACAGCGATGTCATACTGTCAAACCCCGTCCCCTTTGTACAACATCGAATCGCAGACCTTCGAGGAAGGGAAGTTTCTTCCGCGTTTCGTCTATTATGGAGAGATCGATGTCGCAGGTGTAGAACCCCTCTTCAATACCCATGCTGCAGACTGAGACTCCCCACGGGTTCACCACCATGCTCCTGCCTACCCACCACTTCCCTGTTTGGTTCGATGCCGCCAGGAATATGGAGTTGTCCAGAGCGCGTGAGCGGATGTTGAGTCCCCAGTGGTCGTGATTGGGCTGGAAGAAGCAGGCCGGTAGAAACACAACCTTCACACCCCGAACTGCATAGTAGCGGAAGATCTCGGGAAATCTTATGTCATAGCATATTGCAACGCCAAAACGAAGGCCGTCGAGCTCACAGATCAGCGGTTCTTCTCCAAAGGCGATGCCGCTTGACTCCGCGTACCCGAATGCGTCGAAGAGGTGCATCTTCCGGTATTTTCCCTTTATTTCACCCTTCCGGTCGAACACGAGGCAGGTGTTGTAGACTTTATCCCCATCTTTCTCGAAGAAAGAGCCCGCAATAAGGTTCACCTCATGATCTTTTGCAAGCCCTGAGAGCATTTTTGTAAGAGGAGAGGGGATCGTATGAGCATGTATAAAAGCCTCATCCGGTTTCGCAGCGATCTCGAACATCTCAGGCAGTACTATGAAATCGGGTTTCTTTTCTGCAGCTTTTTTAAACAGCGATACTGTTTTTTTGATGTTTTTCTCATTGTCTTTTCCGGACTCGAGTTGAATCCCGCTTATCCTGTATTTTCTCATTAGCTATACTCCCTGACATATTACTATTGATGCTCTTGATAGAATAATACTACATTTAACCGTAATTCTGCTACTTGATTTATAAGCACTGTCGGTATCAAATTGTACGTGTAAGGGAGATTGCCCTGTTTTTATAAGAAAAGGCTTGTTATGAAGAGAAAAATATGAAAAATGCACGGATCGAGGTAAGAGTACGGTATGTAGAGACAGACAAGATGGGAATAGCTCACCACACACACCACTTCTCATGGATGGAGCAGGCGCGTACAGAGCTCATGCGCAGAAACGGGCTTTCATACAGAGAGCTCGAACAGAAGGGGTTCTTGCTTCCGGTCCGGGAGGCCTTCTGCAGATACAGGAGGGGGCTTCCATACGACGAGCGGGTCACAGTCGAGGCTGAGCTCCTTGAAATCGGCGGAGCGAGCCTCAAGATCGGGTACAGGATGTACCGCTTCTCCGACAATGCTCTCGCGGCAGAGGGATACACCCTGCATCCGTTTACGGACAGCAGCGGCAAGGTCGTGAAGACGCCGGAATTCTTTATAAAGCTGTTTTCGTCCCCCTCACATGATTCTGAAAAACTATCTTAATTACTCCGCTTTTTGCCCTTTACCCGCTCTGCGATGAGCCTTGTGTACTCCGGAGTGGTGCCGCAGCACCCCCCAATGATCGTGGCGCCGGCTTTTATCTCTTTGTCGAGGAAAGATACCATGTAATCCGGCGTCTGGTCGAAAACTGTAACCCCGTCCTTTATCTTCGGTAATCCCGCGTTGGGATACATAATGAGCGGGGCGTCCGTCAGAGACCTCATCTGCCCGATGACCTCTATGTACTCGCTGATCAGCCCGCAGTTCGTGCCTACGGCGTCCGCTCCTTCATCGAGAAGCCTCTTTACAGAATCGCCGATCGCGTTGCCGAACAGAGTCCTGTAGTCTCCCTTCTTCGTACGGTTGAACACGAGAGAGAGGAACACAGGAAGGCCGGTCTCCTCTTTCAGCGAGCTCAGCGCGAGCGCAGCCTCATTAAGATCCATCATCGTTTCGACTAAAAACAGATCGACCCCGTTTTCCGCAAGTACCGCCCCCTGCGATGCGAAGGCCCCTTTTACCTCATCCTCCGTGACATTGATCCCGACCATCTGCCCTGTCGGCCCAACGGAGCCTGCGACGAACCGCTGTACGCCGTCATCTTTTTCCGTTTCACACCTCTTCAGCGCCTCGACAGCGAGCCGTGCGCCCGCACCGTTCAGCTCCTTCACCCTCTCGGCTTTACCCCTCATCCCGAGCTTGATCTCAGACCCGCCGAATGTGTTCGTCTCCACGATCTGCGCACCTGCCCTGAAATAGGACAGATGGATGTCCCTCACCGCTTCCGGATGCAGGATGTTCCACTCCTCCGGGATATATTCCGAAGAAAGTCCGCTCTCCTGCAGCAGGGTGCCCATCCCGCCGTCGAGCACAACGTACTCATCCTCTACGAGCCGTACTATTCCCCTCTTCATCTACCTCTCCTTTAACCCTGTGATAATAATACAATCTGCCGAAAAAGACAGAACATTCCTCAGGGCGTTACCCTCTTGTACATCCTTTCGGCCTTACTGCATACTTAGTGCGGTTTTCTCACAGATTGCCATGCAATCAGATTGCCAATGGTGACTAGACAGATGTATAAAATACTATTTGCGGTGAGGAAAGCGCTAAAACCCCCATTCCTTGGTAATTACGGTGAATTGTGAGAAATGGGTGTTAGAGATCGTGCGCGGGCCGCAAAAAGACACCGGCCGACTCTGCCGTTGATACAAGGACCGAGAGATTTGATCTTGCAATCTGCAATACAAACGAATTATATTAGGATGATGCGAAATGTTCCGGAGGGATCGGTGCAAGAGCCAAAATGGTATATCGGAGTCTTACTTTCGGCCGTCACTGCATCCCTTCTCCTTTTTTCCTATCCGACATTCGACCTGAACTTTCTCGGCTTCATCGCCCTCTTCCCTATTCTCTTTTTGGTATACAGATCAAACATCACTAAAACGATAGCGTACGGAGTGCTGGCGGCTTTTCCGTTCTACTGCCTCTACCTCTTCTGGATGAACGCATACCTCCCGGTTGTGGGGGTTGCGTTCACCACACTCGTCTTCGGAGGGTACTTCGTCCTCGCGCTGATTTTCATCAATCTCGCAGCAAGAGCCTTTCCGCGGTATAGGATGGTAATAACTCCTTTCATCTGGATATCGATCGAATACATCAGAAGCTTCGGTTTCTTGAGCTTCACATTCGGATCGATCGGCTACACCCAGCACAGCTTCCTCAGGTTCATCCAGGTCGCAGACATAGGAGGAGAACCTCTCGTCTCCTTTATCATCGTCTTTTTCAACGCGGCACTCGCCGACTTCGTGATACTGCTGCTGGAAAAAAGAGAGGGGCGGACAGCCCTGTCCGGAATAGGGAGGGCGATCCCTCTCATGGCCTGTGTCGGTCTCATAATGGTATCCCTCGTATACGGAACTGTAAGGCTCAGAGAAGATATCCCGGACGACAGAAAGATGAAACTTTCTCTCATTCAGGCGCTGAGCAGCCCGAGAACAGAGTGGAAGAGGGAAAAATGGAAGACCCTGAAGCGCCTCACAGACCTCTCGAGGGAGAGCTTCGAAGGAAACGAGAACATCGATCTTGTCGTGTGGACAGAGACGGCGATACGCACGAGCCTCCGTCCCAACCTGATCTACGGCACTCCGTATCACACAAAGATACAGAACCTCGTACGCGACCTGAATACGGATTTCATCATCGGCTCACCGGACAACTACTACACCGGGGATGAAAAGCAGCCAGATGCCGAAGACCTCTCGGAGATCTACCCCAAAAAAGGGGAAGAGGAGATATGGACAAACAGTGCATACTTCGTGAGCCGCGAGGGGGAGATAAGGGGAAAGTATGACAAGATGAAGCTCACCCCCTTTGGCGAGCATTTCCCTCTCGGCAAGCGGTTGCGCATTCTACAGCGGATACTGGACAGCTTCTCGGACAGCGCGGGATTCTTCCCCGGAACGGAGCACACTGTTTTCGATCACCCCAAGCTCCCTTTCAGCGTGGTAATCTGCTGGGAAGGGACCTACCCCTACTTCATACGTAAATTCGTTGGGAACGGGGCAGAGTTCGTTATCAATATCTCGAACGACATGTGGACGCGCACCCGCGCCGGTCACTTCCAGCATTTCAGCATGACAAAATTTCGGGCAATCGAGAACCGCATATGGTTCGCCCGGGCCGCAAACGACGGCGTGACGGCAATCATCAACCCGCACGGCGAGGTTGTGAAGATACTTCCCATCAAGGAGGAGGGGTACCTCGTGGGAGAGGTGGGAGGTAAGGTCCGTTCAACCTTTTACACCCGATACGGCGACATACTTCCGAAGGTCAGCCTGTGGATATTCGGGCTCAGTTTCGCAAGCTCGGTTTTTATTCTCCTGAAGCCCCCCGGAAAACGGAAAAAGATTCATTAAACTACCATTAAAGGAAAACTACGGAGGCAGCGATGGCAACAGCAAGGACACCTGGGAAGCTCAGAAGGGTGATCATTACCTGGGTAGTGATATTTATCGCCTTTCTCATACTCATAGCGGTGGCAAAACCGTTTATCGTTGTAGGGTCAGGCGAGAGGGCGGTGATATTCAACAGGTTCACCGGAATCGAGCGCAGGCAGCTCGAGCCCGGTTTCAACATCCTCATACCGTTCATACAGAAGCCTATAATCTACGACGTGAGGAACCAGACCTACACGATGTCCGGAATTTCGACCGAGGGGCAGATCGTAGGAGACGACTCCATAAAGGCGCTCACCTCAGACGGCCAGCCCGTGGGGCTCGAACTGTCTGTAATCTACAGGATCGACGACCAGAACGTCTGGCGGCTGCATGAGGAGATAGGGCCGAACTACGTCGAAAAGATACTGAGGCCGTCGATAAGGGAGACCATAAGGACCGTGGTTTCGCGGTACTCGGTCATCGAGCTCTTCTCCTCGAACTGGATCGATATCGCCCGAACGAGAGGTTTCGAGATGGCCGATGCACCTGCCGAGGGAGAACTCGTCGGGAGGGAGCTCGTACAGATGGACATGGAGAAGACCCTGAAACCGAAGCTCAAGGACAAGTACATCATCGTGGATACGGTCCTTCTTCGGAACGTCACGTTCTCGGACGAGTACCGTCAGGCAATAGAACGCAAGCAGGTCGCTCAGCAGGAGGCGGAACGGATGAAGTATGTGCTCGAAAAGGCACAGAAAGAGAAGGAGGAGAAGGTAATCGTCGCAGAGGGCGACAAACAGGCGACGGTCATCCGTGCCGAAGGAGAGTCGGAGGCGATCAGGCTGAAGGGCGACAGTCTCAAGAACAACCCTTCTGTCATCAACTATGAGTATGTGCAGAAGATCTCGCCGAACATACAGACGATTATTACGGACGGGAAGTCGATCATGAGCCTCGGGAACATCCTCGGAAGTGAGAAAAAATAAACAGGGTTCATGACGCCTACTACTGATACCAGAAGGATAGTACTCGTACGGCATGGGGAGAGCGTCTCAAACCGCAACATGACGATCACTGGCCGGTCCGATGCCGCGCTTACGAGAAACGGCAGCCGAGAGGCGAAGCGGACCTCGCGGTACATAAAGCGAAGGTTCGGGCCGCAGACAGACATCATCCTCACGAGCCCTCTCTCCCGTGCATTCGATACGGCCCTGTGCATATCCAGGAGTCTCAACGTTCCTGTCTCAGACGACGACTCTCTCATGGAGACTGATTTCGGGAGATGGGAAGGAAAAACAAAGGCGGACCTTCCAAAAGAGCCCGAGTGGGACGTTTACATCAAAGACCCGTTTCACTTCAGCTTTCCGGAAGGTGAAGCTGTCCAGGAGGTCAAAAGGCGAACCCTCCTGTTCAAGGACAGGCTCCTTTTAAGGGAGGACTGGAACTGTGCGGTGATCGTATCGCACTACACGCCGATAGTGTTTTTTATCCTCAGCGCTATCGGGAATGATGACGCCGTAAGAAGCCCTTTTAAGATCGATAACGCATCGATTTCCGTCATAGAGATAAGAAAAGGCTCGGAGCTCGTCTCAATGCTCAACTACAAACCCTGACCCGTATATACACCGACATTGTCCGTCCAAAGACCGAAGGTCGTTAATGACACTCTTAGTGTGCAGAAAGCCTTCGGCTTTCTGCAAAAAACTACGAAGTAGTTTTCAGCGCCTCGTCTCGCGCTATCAGTGCGGCTCCGAGGGCCCCGACGATCTGGGGCTCTTCGCTCACCGTTATGTCCGTCTCCAGCTTCTCTCTCATCGCCTGGAGAACTCCCCTGTTCTTTGCAACACCGCCTGTGAGCATCACCTTCTGCTCCAGACCCACCCTGTGTACCATGCTGCTCACACGCGTCGCCACGGAATCCATCAGTCCCCTCATGATCTTTTCTACGGGGCACCCCTCGGCAATAAGCGAGACTATCTCGGACTCGGCAAACACCGTGCACATGCTGGATATCGCCACACTCTCCTCCGCCGACAGAGCGACATCCCCCATATCCTCCACTCCCACCTCGAGCGCCCTCGCCATGACTTCGAGAAACCGCCCCGTTCCCGCGGCGCACTTGTCGTTCATGACGAAATCGAGCCCCCTGCCCTCTTTGTCTACCTTTATTACCTTGCTGTCCTGTCCGCCTATGTCGATGACTGTCCTTACCCCGGAATCGAGGTGCCACGCTCCGCGCGCGTGACAGCTCAGCTCGGTGACGACCATGTCGCCGATTCCGGTGGATTTTCTCCCATAGCCGGTCGTCACGATGAAATCGAAATCATCTCTGCCGAGCCCGTTTTCACGGCACGTCCGTTCGAATAGCTCTTCAGCGGCCCTCTTTGAGCTGTTACCTGTTGAAGTGATAATACTCTTCAAAAAACTTTCGTCCTTCAGGACGACTATTTCCGTTGAAACCGAGCCGATGTCTATTCCAGCTGTGTACATATCCGTCTCCTGCACCCGAACCAATTTCAAAACATAGAAATGGGGGGGTTAATCCCCGTTTCTTATGACCAACAGCAAACTGTAAGTAACGAGGCTTTTGGCGCTTTTCTCTCCATACACTTATCTAAAATACCGCAAAACCGTTAATCAACTACGAGAAAACCGCACTCATTCCCGTTTCTCATGACCAACAGCAAACTGTAAGTAACGAGGCTTTTGGCGCTTTTCTCTCCATACACTTATCTAAAATACCGCAAAGCCGTTAATCAACTACGAGAAAACCGCACTCATTCCCGTTTCTCATGTACAACCGTAAATAGGAAGGAACGGGGCTTTAATCCCCATTCCTTATGTGCAATCGTAATAGGAAGGTCAATACCCATTCCTTTACGAAGGAATGGGTATTTTAGCGCTTTTTTCACCGTAAACTTTATTCTTTACATCTGCCAATGGCTATGCAATTGTTTAGAAAACCGCATTAGCGCTTTTCGCATCGCAAATAATGCTCTTCCCATGTAATAATTAACCATTCAGGCCGGTAGGAAAACCTTACCGAAGCTACCTCATAAGCTCCATGAAGCCGTCGATCCGCGTCCTGAGCTGACCGTCTGAAATGTTTCGCTCCTCTATACAATCTCCATCGAGGTTGAGGAACGGGACCCCGAGCCCCTGGACGGTATCCTTGATCAATCTCACCGATCCGTTGCTCTGCCTGCATCCCCAGTGAGAGAAATGGATGACACCATCCACACTGTAGTCCTCTACCATCTTTACTATTTTTCCGAGACGCCGCTTTGCCGTGCCGACCCAAAAGTTGCTCAAAAGCCTCCGGGCAAGACTCTCCCACGGGTTTTTTACATCGAGCTCCTCCCAGAACACCTGGTTAACCTCCTCGAACACGACCACGGCCTTAAGCTCCCTTTCGAGGTATCGTATTAGGCTTTTATCGAAAAACGGGTTGAGATGGAGCCAGAGTATCCTTCTTTCCGCCCGGACCCTGTTACGGCCCTCACCTCTCAGCCTCGTCAGCTCATCGAGGTATCCTTCGAAAAGACGAACGCCCTTTTTGTGGCCGAACAGGCTTCCCCACGCGAGGATGAGCTTCATGAAATCTTCTCCATATACCACGGGAGGCGATTCTTTTCTCAGTTCGTTTATCTGCGCCAGCAGTTCCCTCGCACGATTGGAGTAGTAAAATGCCCTTTCGAGATCTTCGTCGCGGAGCTTTTTGCCTGTGATCTCCTCTATGCTTTCCTTCGCCTGAAACAGCTGCTCTGCGAGGTAGCGTACCGCTTCGTCCGTATCCTCGTACGGCGTATTGAGGAGCAGTAGAGGCTTTTTAAAGCAGTCGGAGACGAAAGAGAAGGACTTGAACGTTCCGTCGCAGGTGTGTGACGTTGCGAGTAAAAAAGCGGGCTCAGGCAGAACCCCCGCGTTCGCGATTCCCATGTACGCCCGGTGAAAGGAGCAGAGATCGGTCGACATCCAGAGAGCGTCAGACCTTCCGAGGAAGGCCGGCACTATCCCTATCACTGCAGCGATTCCGGCGAACATCTCGAGCGAGAAGGGGATGAGGCCGAACGCGTAGATGAGCTCGGTCGGAGCGAAGAGGCTCGTAAAGACCCCCCGCCCGTCTCCCCTGAAAAACTTCCGAATGTGATTATACAGAATGAGTGAGTATCTCTTGTCCGATCGAAGCGAGAACCCGCTCTTCGGGGTGAGGATCGCCTTGAGCAGGGAAAGAGAGATGCCCCTGCGTATCTTCCCCACATCGGGATCATCCATCAGAATTTTCAAGAATTGATCCTTTAAGCTCATGGCAGCCCTTTTATATCGCACGGCTTTAGCTCCCGCCGTTACAGCACTTGTTCAGCCGATTTAGTCTATCATCTCAATGAATGCCTCGATCCTCGTTCGAAGCTGACCTGTACCGGCAGGAAAATATTCGCTCTCGAGGAAGAGGGAGGGTATCCCGATCCCGTCAAGCCGTACTTTCAGAATCGGGTAGTCTGTGAGGAAAT
>Ga0307379_10005141_pt1 | contig 18373 bp, 17 predicted proteins | sample UN2MG_FD_202237 | JGI IMG/M metagenome (GOLD analysis project Ga0307379, IMG submission 202237) | Soil microbial communities from Risofladan, Vaasa, Finland - UN-2 | ecosystem: Environmental > Terrestrial > Soil > Coastal area > Acid sulfate soil | place: Finland: Risofladan, Vaasa | collected... | reverse complement strand
GACCGGTGTGCGGAAGCGGACGAAAGACAGCGCCCCGAGCAGTCCCAGGGAGAGTGGGATGGAGGTCTGTATACCGAGGAACAGCGTGGTGATGGCGGGTCCGCCGATGATGAACGTCCGGTGTACACCGGCACCGATATTCTGTGATCCATAGAAGAACTGGTACATCAGGTATGCGATTATTGAAGCCAGCAGGGAAAAACCGATGGCAATGAGTGCGTCCCCGAAGCTCACCGGGGATTGTAAACCATCAAAGAAATTTAAGAATCCGTCCTGCAAGTTCTGTCCTCCTTTCTAATAGGTTCCTGTGTTATCTCTGGACAACCCGTCCCGGGGGCCATAGCCGTCCCGGAATGCCCGGGTGTAGAAGGTGAGCATCGATGCTGTGACTGTACTTGGAGAATCGACTCCAGTCGATATCAAGCATTTTCATGTGCCTCAGAGCCGGAGGTAATTCAAAAGACGGGCCTTTGACCTCGATGACTCCACCGCGCAGGGGAAGGTCCCGTTCCCCGGTACCCAGGTCCCGTGCCACCATGGTGGAACGGATATTACTATCGAATGAAACCCGGACCCCGGTAAACATCTCGGTGAAGCGGTAACGCCAGTAAGATATCACGATAACCGGCCGGAGGGGGTTCTCCGGATAGTGTCCCAGCCGGGCCAGTGTTTCCACAAGTTTGGCGCGGTCGATAATCCCGGCACCAAGGTTTGCCGTTTCCAGCTTTTGTACCGGTACTGAGAATCCCTGTCGTTTTTTAGAGCTGGCAAAACCCCGCCTGGTCTTTACTTCAAGGAATACCGGGACCTCACCCTGGTAGTCCTCAAGCCGGTCATACCAGCGAATGCGGACCTTGTCTTTTCGGAAATCGCCGGACTCTGACCGGTTGTGCTGGTCGAGGTCCGGGCTATCAAAGTACAGGGTGTTAATCTGTCCCGCCGGGTACTGCCTGTCCGCGCGGCAGACCTGGCGGAGCAGAGTATAAGCTAAAGCGCTCTTCGGTGGCGGAATGAAGAACTTCCGCTCGATTCTCTCTACCGACTCTACTACACTGGGCGCTGTTTCGACTGCTTCTGTTCCGGGTGTCTGTTCTATGGCCGGACTCCTTTCGCGGGTTGTTCCCGGGGCAGGGCATTGTCTGGTAGCCCATCCTGCCGGTTGAACATTGTAGTGCTGCCACCGTTACCACTGCCGTCTCCGGCGCTGACCATTATAACGTACATTGCGATTATTTGTTATTCCTTCAGTTCTCATGAGACGTCACAGGCGCATATTGTCTCCGGGTGGTGGTAGGACCAAAGTGTAACAGTTGTTCGTTTGTGATAGGCCGAACTGACAGATGGTAATACGGTGGAGGGCCATGGTCTGGAAGTGCCGACAGTTCCTGCAAAGAAGAAATAGGATGAGCGGATGAAGGTACGCAGTGGTCAGGAGAGCAGTCCGGCTTGGTCTCACAGACCCTGCTCGTTAAGGTGGGGCCACATTTACCCGTCGCGCAGGCCTCAAAATACACATAGCGAAATAGTCCGCCATGAGCTTGTTGAAATAGCCCATAATAACGCCCTCTTGCTGGATACAGCTATGGCGTTATTGCGGCTCCGGCAGCGGCTGATTATTGGGTACGTTATCCCGGCGTTGCTACTAAAGATGGGACCATGGTTATGGTTCCCACTCAGGTTGTTTACCGGGCGCGCTGTTTATCCCGTCGGCGCTCGATGAGGTCCTCAATCATGATGATAATGTCCTCATCAAGCTCGTTGGGATACTTGCGGTTGGCGTAATCACGGAACTCCGGCCATTCAGCAGTCGGTGCCTGGGTTATTGTTGGCAGGTGTCCCGACATGGAGAGGACTTCCTCCACGGAAACGCCACTGTACTCAGCCAGCTTGCGGCATGAAGCTGTGCTGGGGACATCTTCACCTGACATCCAGCGTCCGACGGTTGGGTGGCTGACACCGATATCGGAGGCTAGCTGACTGGGCAGTCGCCTCCGACGGGCCATCAGTTTCTCCAGGAATGGTATTATGGTGGTCTCTTTGTTGGTACTCATACCAATATTCTAGCATACCTGCCATCCGCCTGCCAAATACGTCGTAACCCAATATGGCAGACTATCGTATCCGTCAGTACGGAGTCCACTACCTGCACAATGTCATTATTACAGCTTGAGAAGGTGCCGGACTTCTGTGGCATACCACAGAAGTCCGGTGCGTTTTTTAAATCGACCTTGCCAGGACAGCGCCGTCATTAACGGCCCAGAGTATCTTTTTAACGCCCCGGCAGTCACCGATGACGTGGATGTTCTTCACTTTGTCCTTGAGTGCATAGTACAGTCCGTTGTTCTCGACGCCGCCAAAGGCGAGGACCACGGTATCAATACCATCAATGATTCTATCTTCCTCGGTGTAGATGTTGGTCACAGTGACCTTGTTACCAGATATCTCTCTGACCCTGGTATTAGGGGTTAGTGTGACCCCGTTCATGAGCAGCCGCTGAAGCAGGACAGCACGGGTGATATTCTCAACTGAGGGCCCCGGATACTGTCCCGGGAAGACGACTTCCACTTTCTTGCCCTGTTGGAGCAGATAATCAGCGGTACTGAGTCCCTGAATGTGCGACTGGTTATCAATGACAACCACGTTCTGCCCGACTTCAACCGTGTCGTTGAGGACGTCCCGGACATCGACGACGTTGTCCTGGTCGACACCGGGGATGTCGTCGGGGACGTACGGTAGTGAGCCGGTGGCAATAACGACAATATCCGGTGCCTGTTCGAGTACGGCATCCACGGTCACCTCGGAGTTGAGGTGTACATTCACGTTGTTCAGATTCATCTGGTACCGGTAATAACGTGCCAGTTCCCCGATGTCTTCCCGTCCGGGCGCTTTGGCAGCGGTCAGGGTCAGCCCGCCGAGGTCATCGCTCTTGTCCCAGAGGGAAACGTCGTGGCCGCGCGCCGCGGCTACGCGGGCCATTTCCATTCCGGCAGGGCCGCCGCCAATGACCATCACCTTCTTCTTTTCCGTCACCGGTACCAGCTCCAGCCAGCCGAGGATACTCTCCTTGCCCACAGTGGGGTTATAGGCGCACGTAATCCCCTGTGGATGGCGGTTCTGCTGGACATTCTGCCAGCAGCCTTCGGAGCAGGACATACACTTGCGTATCTCTTCGACCCTGCCTTCGCGGGCCTTGTTCGGAAGCTCGGGGTCGCATATCGTAGCCCGGTTCATTGCCACAAGGTCCGCCTGCCGCTCCTCAAGTATCTTCTCCGCCTGGGTTGGGTCATTGATACGGCCGATACAGCAGACGGGCAGGTCTACCACTTCCTTGATGTTCGCTGCCAGGTAAACGGAGTGGCCCAGCGGGTAGTACATGGGCGCAATGGTCAGGTAACTGCCTGTGCTGACGTTCAGGTAGTCCAACTTTCCGGTGTTGGCCATCATCGGGGCCATTACCTTCATATCCTCGATAGTGTATCCACCCGGCCTGAACTCGTCTCCATTGAACCTGATGCCCACCACGAAGTCACTGCCAACAGCGGCACGGACGGCATCGATGACCTCCAGGGTAAACCTCATCCGCCCCTCGAGGCTGCCACCGTACTCGTCGGTGCGGTGATTGGTCACCGGTGACATGAACTGGTTGAACAGGTACCCATGGGCACCATGCAGTTCCACGCCGTCGACACCTGCTTTCTTCACTTCGGCCGCACTCCAGGCAAAGGCCTCGACGACTTCCTTTATCTCTTCCCTGGTCATTTCATGGGGAATGCCACCGCCGGCGGCACGAGGTACCGCCGAAGCGGACCACGCCTGGTTACCCACCAGCTCTGACGCCGACGAAGACCCGCCGTGCCAGAGCTGGACAAAGAACCGGGTGCCGTGCTGTTTTATCGCGTCGGCCGCTCTCTTCAGTTTCTCGGTGTGGTTGGGCATGAGGCTGGGCACCATCAGGGTTGACCGGTGGACGCCCCAGACCCCGGTGCAGATAAGGCCCACTCCACCCTTAGCCTTCGATTCCCAGTAGGCTATCAGGCGGTCTCCGGGCAGCATGTCCGGGTCACGCATTGCCGGGTAGTGTCCCGGGACTACTATACGGTTCGGAATGGTGACGGGACCTACCTTGATAGGACTGAAAAGAAGCGGAAACCGGTCTGCCATTTGTTTACCTCCATATCCCTGAATGTGATTACTTCGCGCCGAGAACAAAAGGCGCCAGGATAGCGCCCGAATTACCCTGTTACAAACCAATACCGATAGGTAGCTGACTCTACTTGATGTCTTTCAGGTCCGGCAGAGAACCATCTTCTCCAACGGTTGCTTCACCTAGTTCGAGCCTGAATCCGACCTTCTCCATGGTGTCAATCATGTGCACCGGGGCCTGGTTCTCCTTGACACTGACACCGGGAGGCATGATTTCTGTCATATAGGACCAGTCCAGGGGGAACTTGAGCAGTACAGGGGCACCCTCCTTTTCCAGGGCGCTCACCGTCTCGTCCATGTTCTCCACGGTGAAAGTAAGGTTGTGCACACCCGGGCCCTTCTCCTTGAGGAAGTCCGACCAGAGAGTTCCCTCCATCCGGGGTTCGATGAACTGGAGCACGACCCCACCCAGCTCTACGTGAACAACATGTGCGCCGGGACCGTCCAGCATGCCGGCGAACTTGAGCTGGGTCTTTTCCGCGCCGAAGACCCGCTTGAGGAACTGGTAGGCTTCTTCAGCGTCACGGACAGCTATCTCGATGTGTACCAACGGTGATACTTTGCTTGGCATATCTTGCTCCTTTCGCCCTTCAGGCAGTACTAACGCCTAGTCGTTCTCCCCGGTGAGGAAATCCGGCTGCTGGAAGGCGGGATTGGGGTACGTGTAGAACCCCTTCCCGGTTTTCATGCCCAGTTCACCGCGCTCAACATAGGGGAGGATGAAGGCCATCATCTGCTCCTGGGTAACTTCGGTATCATTACTTGTCAGGCCCTGACCGGCCTCGAGGACGATGTTCAGGCCGACGCCGTCCATCATGGCAAAGGGTCCGGCGGGTTGTCCCGTGACCATCATATATGCCCGGTCGATATCATGTGGGTCGCCGTAACCTCCGGCTGCCAGGATGAGCGCGGTACGCAGAAGACCACCGAGCATGGTGTTGAACAGGTAGCCGCCCTTTTCCTTCTTCATGACCATGGGCACTTCCCCGATGCTGCGCGCGAACCGCTTCAGGAACTCCACGGTCTCATCCGAGGTCCGAGGTCCCCGCATGATGTCCACCAGTGACCCCAGCCCGCCGTGGAAGTGCATTGCGGCAAACCTATCACCACGTGAGACGGCACCTTCGATGTCCGAGACCAGTAGACTGGAAGTGTTGGTGGTCATGATGGTGCGGGAAGGACAGAGCTTGTCGAACCGGGCGTGTGTCTGGCGTTTAACCTCCACCAATTCAGCAACGGACTCGCTGAGGATATCCGCATTCCCGGCTGCTTCGACGGGGTTGGTGGTGTAGCTGATGCGGGCCATTCCGGCATCAAGCTCCTCCTGGTTCACCGCGCCGGCGGCAATCATCATTGCCCCCATCTGTCTCTGCCGGTCCGGACAATTCTGCAACGCTTCTTCGGAGATATCGTAGACGGTCACCTCATAGCCGCCGCGTACGGCAGACATCAGGGAAATACGCCCGCCCATGGTACCGGCTCCGAGAACGCATACCTTCTTGACTTCATCCATCAGTATCTATTTCCCCCTTTTTATCAGTCAGGACTGCGCCTGGCTGTTCTTATCCTGGTCGGTGTCTTCCTCTTCGTCCAGAATACGCCGTGCATTCTGTCCTGTGGCCACATAGGCACGCATTCTCTCCATGGCCTCGCCACTCTGGAGTAGTTCACGGAAGAGCTCTGATTCCATAGCAAGACCGTCTTCCAGGGGCATATCTATACCTTCGAAGATACACTGCCGGATATGGTGAACGGCCAGTGGCGGTCGCGTTGCAAGCTCCCTGGCGAAAGCAAGCGCCTCCGGCATCAACCTCTCCGGGTCGCAGGCCCTGGTGATAAGACCGATACGCTCCGCTTCGTCAGCAAAGACGGCTCTGCCCAGCAGTTGTAGCTCCAGCGACTTGGCGATGCCGATAAGGCGTGGCATACGCTGTGTCCCGCCACCACCGGGCAGGATGCCGACGTTAACCTCACCCTGGGCCGCCCGGGCAGTACGTGACATGAAGCGGAAATCGAAGCTCATCACCCGCTCCAGGCCGCCGCCGGCCAAATTGGCATTGATTGCCGCGATGATTGGCTTGGAGTCGCGCCGGAAGCCGATGCGGCGCTGTGGAGGCGGTGCCTGTGCTGCCTGCTTGGCAAGGTTCTCTCCCATATTGACCAGTATCGATACATCGAAGTGCTGGATAAAGACGTCCGGCATGGCACTTGTGAAGATGCCCACTCTGAGGTCCGGGTCAGCATAGAACTCGCTTTCAAGATTGGCGAACTCCATTCCGGTCTCTGTGGTCCAGAGATTCTTGGGCGGGTTGTCGAATCTCCAAATAATGACCGGTCCGTCCTTCTCAATCTGGAAGAATCTTGGCTGCTCTGTCATTAGTCACTCCTTCTGCTTTTTACTTCTCTTCTCACGCCGGCACTTGATTTATACGGCAGACTCAATCCTCCGGTGTGTACTCAATCCACGTGCCTTGGCCGAGGACACGGCCGCCGGGGTCAATCTCGGCACGTAGTACCGTAAGCTGCTGCTCGGTCGGTGGCGGCAGTTTCTCCAGTGGGTCGGCGATGAGCGGTTCGAATTCCATCTCGACAAGCAGGTCGTCCAGGGTAACCCAGGGCGCAATCGCCAGGAGCTTCATCATGTGGGTCTCTTCATCGAAGCCGAACATGGCTATCTCCGAGACCACCCGGTATGGTCCGGTGTTTGCCGGGAGACCGGCCCTTTCGCGGGCGCGAGGAGAGCCATCCAGATAGCCCGGAGACGAGATGAAATCGACTCTCCTGGGGTACTTGCGCTTCTCCTGGTCGGCCATGAAGATTGTCTGCCAGCACATTGAGGCTATCTCGTTGGCGCCGCCCGGGCCACCAAACCGCCTTTCCGGGTGCTCATAACTCCCACCGATGAATGTAGAGTTAATGTTGCCGTACATGTCTACCTGGAGACAGTCCAGAATACCGTAGTCGTAGTAGCCCATGGCGCAGTGGAAACCGACGGTATTCATATCCTTCCAGGCAACAGCGCGGTACTCGGCAGCGCCGCTTGCCCCGGAAAGGAACGGGACATACTCCAACGGGTCCGGACATATGGTGCCATCCTCAACGACGTAATAAGCTCTGGGGGCAAGGGTCTTCCTTGCCAGCATCATCGCCATCATCGGTGACCCGCCGATGGCCACCCAGTAGTACTTGTTGTTCTCAATCAGGTTGGCGACATTGATAAGGAGTGACTCGGTTGTGGTGAAGTTGATTGTCTCACTCATGCGCGGTAACCCTCCCTGAAAGTCTCGGCCTGCATCAACTGAATGAGCTTTCTGGCTCCCACCAGCTTGTCCAGCATCTCGGCGTGGGACTCAAAAGCGTAGACCCATTTCTCCAGATATGCGTCCATGGTACCCATGCGGTCAGCCATCATCATCTCTATCATGTGCTCCGGGTCGCTGCCATAGAGCCCCGGCATGGCACCCGGATACGTGCCAAACGGCACATTTACCACAGCATCGACCATGTAGTAAGGAACAGTGGTGAGCTGTGGGCGACGCCGTATCTCATCGGAACTGACAACCTCCTCGGTAGAGATGATAAGCTTCTTGGCACAGGAACAAGTCTCCATCGGGGAAAGGCCGGAACCGAAAATGCGGGCATTACCAAACTCGTCGCACTGGTGGACATGAACGACAGCAACGTCCAGGTTGAGCGCCGGGACGAGGCATATCTCCTGTCCGGTGAAGGGGTCTTTGATAAGCTTGGCACCGGACTGCTCGAAGGTGTCGGTACCGCCAATGTAGCGGAGAGGCAGGAAGGGCAGCCCCATGGCGCCGGCAAGTTCGCGGTAGACCACTGCGCCATTGGTCCACTCGGTGACCTTGATTAAGCCTTCCTGGATTGCCCGGGAGCAGGTACCGCTCTGGATGAACCAGCCGATGTCAATCCGGCTGACACAGCCACCGGCGATGAGAATGGCCGGGTCCATGCCGCTGAACCTGACAGCCACCCAGAGGTCCTTCTTCTTCTGGCGGATAATCTCGTGCATGAGGGCAGCAGGCCCTCTCTTGTGGATGTTGAGGTCGTAACCCAGATAGTCACCATCACTGACGAACTTCTCGACGGCCTCTTTGGCTGTCATCACCTTGCTCTTCAGCTCCCGGGACTTGTGCGTCCGCACCCATTCCCGGTGACCGTCCGGGTCCGGGGTCCGGTACACTCCCTTGCCTGAAGCCAGTACTTCCATAGTCAATAGTCTCCTTTCCTTAGTTAGTTAGTACCTGGCTGGTCGGGTACTAACACATCGGTAATGCACGAATATTGGCACAGGCGCTGGTGCATGTCAAGAGAGTTTGGCCATGTTGGTAATTGCTGCGGACATGAGAAAAGGCACCCATAAGGTGCCCTTCATGTTGGATTCTGTGGTGAAACCGGACTGATGCGCTACCCCGAGGACGAATCACCCCCGGGCGGTGAGGAGTGTTTCCTGCTGTCGGTTACGTAAAAGCCTGACCCTTTGAAGATAACCGCGGTGGGTTGGAAAACACGGTGGGTATCTCCTTCGCACTGGGGACAGGACTCCATAGATGTATCGTGAAAGCTGCGACGTACTTCAAATCGGGTCGAGCATTCTTCACATTCGTATTCGTAGATAGGCAATCCGATGTATCCTTTTTTATCCCTGCTACTATCAATATAGCATATTTCTTGTGTCGGTGACCTTGCTGGCAGCGTCAGGCTGCATTCAGGTCATCATGTTTACCTGCGGTTCGTACCGGTCGCTTCATGAACTGTTCAAGGTCCTTCAGTTCCCGGCGGTGGCCACACAACAGGCATTGCTCGTACCAGCCATCTATGTCATTGTCTATATAACTGTCACCACCACATCGGGGACAGGCCTTAAATCTCCACCTTAGCATCAGCCACACCTCCTTCATCCGCGCCGGGTTCTCTCCCTTGAGGTTCTACTCAATTCTAGGCGCAAGGAGAGACATTGTATGTAACATTTGTCTCTTTGGGGTAGCTGCGGTTGGGTGAAGGAGGAGGGATGCCAGCAGGTTAAAAAGTGGGATATACTGGCCGTACAGGCTGTGGTTACCGGTTAAGGCCGGGTCACTTCGTCGAGTACTATCTCAAAGGGACAGGTAATGGCTCCGAGGGGGCATACAGCTTCGCACATCATGCACCAGCCACAGGCCTGGGTCTCAATAACGGTGACAGTCTCTTCGATATAGACCAACGCACCACAGGTACACACACTGACGCAAAGTCCGCAGTTGTCGCACTTATCCTTATCGATTTGTGGCATGAACGGCAATGTAGTCTACCCCCGTCTTTCTTATACTATATCCTGGTACTGCGTCTCAGTCTGTAACATATATCTCAGACCGATGCTGCTACCATATCTTCGAGTGCTTCTTTGTCGGCTATCTTTATCTGGTGTCGCTCCAGCCTGATAACCCCTTCATCTTCCAGTGCCTTGAGCGACCGGGCGACGACTTCCCGAACGGTACCCGCCATGGCGGCCATATCCTGCTGGGTCAGCCGCGGCCTGGGAGAGGTGCCGTCGCCGGCGTGTTCCAGGAGTATCTTGGCTACGCGGCCAATGACGTGCCGGAAGGAGAGGTCCTCTACAAGCTCCACCAACTGTCGTGTCCGGTCAACGAGTACCCTGATGGTATTCAGGGCCACCTGCGGGTGCTGCCTCAGGATGGTCTGGATTTCGTTCTTTGATATCCCATAGAGTACGACGGGACTCATTGTCTGGGCACTGGCTGGTGCAGGACCGTCATCGAAAATGGCGATGTCGTTAAAGGAATCCCCGGGTCGTGCTATGCTCAGAATCTGTTCCTTACCTTCAGCGGACGTCTTGAATACCTTGACTGCACCCGAGGCGATGAAGAAAAGCGCCTCGGCGGATTCGCCCTCGAACTGGATTATTTCGTTGCGGTCGACCGTCCTCTCGAATATAAGCTGCCGCACTGAGTCCAGCTCAGTTGCGTCAAGTCCGGTGAAGTAGGGGATTGATTCCAGGAACTCCCGCTGAATGGTCATGCTCTCCCACGTGTCTGAGGTTGTGCTTCAGATACACCTAAGATTATATCAAGAGCCGCCGGAACGCAAGGCTTTGTACTCGTCCGGTATATCAGTGACACTCCGGTATAGCCGATGCCGGTTGCCACTGGAAAGCAGAAGGAGAAGACCGACAAGTAGTCTTCTGAACGCCTGCCGTCTCACTTCCCCGCATCACCTGGAAACGTTTGTATCTGTGGACCCTGCCCCGGGCGGGGTCTTTCCAGTTACGGTTTGTCCTGTGAATCGGTCAGATGGTAATCGACAGACGGACCAATCCGGGCCCTCGTGCCCCACAGGTAGAAGCCCACTGCAGCAATAAAAGCCACAGCGCTGATTGTACTCCAGATAAACCATGGCTCACGAGGAAAAGTGTCGAGCAGGACCCCGCCGAACAGCGGTCCCAGGGACATACTCAGACTCTGGCTCAGTCCGAAGAACCCCATGTACCGCCCTCGACGGTCTGATGGTGCAAGCTGTCCCACTGTTGATAGTGACAGTGGAGTGAACGTTATCTCTCCGGCGGTGACAATCGCTATCGATGCCAGCGCCCAGCCGAAGTTCTGGACCCAGCCCATAGACAGCCAGCCGATGCCGAAGAACAGACTCCCCAGTATCATACCTCGGGCCCTGGTCAGTCTTCCTGCCCAGCGCGCCACCGGGTACTGGAACAATACCACGATAATACCGTTGGCGGTGAGCAGCATCCCGTACTGGGCAGTTGACAGGCCCATCCGGTCCACCGTGAAGATAGACAGGGTACTGCCAAGCTGTCCCATCGTCATGAACACCAGCAGGCAAAGGCCACTGAAAGCCAGGAAGGTCCGGTCGGTGGCTGCGGTGAACATACTGCGGAAGTCTACGCGGTCCGTGGTGGCAACGTAGGACTCCCTGAGGAGCAGGAATATCAGAGAGAAAGTCAGGATGCTTGATAGGGCGGTCACTCCGAAGAGCCAGGCGTAAGGCAGGAAGGTTATCAGGTATCCGCCCACTGCCGGGCCCATTGCCCAGCCAATATTCTGTCCTACCCGCAGGAGTCCATAGGTCTCGGTAAGCTGGTTCTCGGGAGAGAGGTCAGCCACCATGGCTGTCATGGCGGGACGCATCATCATTCCTGCTGACTGGCCGGCGATATAGATGGTGATGATGCTCCATACCGGTGCCGAGGTCGCTATCAGGACAGCCAGCCCCGAGTAGAGGAACATCCTGATGATAGAGGTACCGAGAAGCAGTCGTCGCCGACCGAGTCGGTCAGCCAGCACGCCTCCCACCATCTGAGTGGTAGAGGAGCAGATGCCCCCGATAAGAAAAAGTACACCGACCAGTGTCATCACCAGGCCACGTTCCTGGTGGAGGTACAGGGGTAAAAAAGGCAGGCAAATGGAGAAACCTGCCGAAGCAACCAGCTGAATGACCATGAGCGCCCAAATCCCGCGTGGGAAGCGGTTAAGCACGTTTCCACGCAGGTATTGTGTCGCCCTTGAATATGGATTAACCATCAGCGGCATGGATGTCGACCCCTTCTGTGGAGGTGAGGGCCCTCACCAGTCCGGCATTCGGCGTCTGTACTTGCTCCGTACACCCGAAGTGAAACTCTTTGCCTTTCAGTATATCATACGGTGGTAAACGGCCATTGTTGCTTCTGGCCGGTGATTGACAGGATTACTGCATGGTTGTATCTTAGCAGAGTGATGAAAAAGGAGAGTCCAGAGGGAGCGCCCCTCAGAAGGGGCGAAACCCCTCTTCTGAGAGGGGCCGAAGCCTCCTTTGGCAGGGGTGTCTGGGCGTCATTCTTACAGAATGACGTTAGCAGAATCCGAAACCAGATTCTGCCGGTGTCCCCCAGATACAATCTTTCCCCCCTTCCTCGGTAGGAAGGCTCTTCCTGGACAGGAAGGGGGTCAGGGGGATAGTCGAAAGGGCTTTTCATAGGCTTGCTAGAATGACAGGGACTGTAAAGGCATTTGTAAGACACTACACTGGCAACACGATATGGCCCATTGTTTCCTCTGAGCAATGTAAACGTTGCCACGTCTGTTGCTCCACAGGCATACTATGGTTGACACGATTTATTGCGGGTAGTAATATACGCTACAAGCGGAATAGTGAGTGCTTGAACGAAAGGAGGTGAGCGGCCTCCACCTTTTCTGCTCGCTACATGCTGGTTAGCCATCACCAGCTCTTGCCAGAGGCATGGTGAGAGTGCTATACTCGATTCACGTTAACAACTTAATAATGGCGGGGAGCTTGGGGAACCAGGCTGAGAGGATGTGCTTGATCATAGAGCGTGATCACCCACATCGACCCTGATAACCTGATCCGGGTAATACCGGCGGAGGGAATGTAAGCACGGCAACACAGAGGGCTACCCTCCATAAAGGGTAGCCCTTTTTGTATGTGGAGTAAACCCGATGAGAGCCTTAATACTGGTCAATGGCGAACTGTATCAACCCGATGTCCTGCGAAGCAGAATCCGCGCCGAGACATTCGATCTGGTGCTCGGTGCTGATAGGGGCGCACGCTATGCCTGTACCCTCAATGTCGCCCTTGATGCGATCATCGGCGATATGGATTCGCTCTCAGATTTGGAGCAACAGGGCATCGGTAGCACTAAGTTTGTCTCCTATCCGGCAGAAAAAGACGAGACCGATCTTGAATTGGCGCTTCTCTACGCTGAGGAACAGGGAGCCGATCAGATTGTAATGGTCGGTGCAATGGGTGGGCGTATGGATATGACCATCTCCAACATCCTGCTGATAACTCATGCAAGCCTCGATTCATGCAGAATCGAAGTGTGGCACGGGGAACAAACGGGATGGGTCATCAAGCCGCCGGGTGGAGATATTTCCGGGCATCCCGGAGATACGGTCTCATTGATTCCACTGGGTGGCGATGCCACAGGCATCACGACGAAGGGATTGAAATACCCCCTTAAGGATAAACGACTCACCTTTGGCCCGGCACGGGGAATCAGTAACCTGCTGGAAAAACCATCCGCCCATATCAAACTATCAGGGGGTATTCTTCTGGCGGTCCATACTCCCGGCAGGGCATGAGAAAGGTAAGGAGGAAGGTTATGACAGAAAAACGGACCATGAACGTAGGTGTGCAGGTCTTGCCTCTAGTTGAGGATGTCTACTACATCGTCGATAAGGCAATAGAGGCCATTCAGGCCAGCGGCGTCAAATATGAGGTCGGGCCATTGGAAACGACCCTGGAAGGCGATGATCTGGACCAACTGCTTGAGGTAGTCAAGTCCGCGCACCGTGCTTGTTTTGAGGCGGGTGCGGGCAAAGTAGTGACCATCATCAAGATCGCTGACGCACTGGAAGGCACCTCGATTGAGGGGAAAGTCGGCAAGTATAGAAAGGTAGATTAGTGAACTGGCGCAGGGATTTCGTCCCTCCCACAGCATTGATCGCCATCCTTATCATCGGCTGGTATTTCGTGGCGAAGGTCAGCGGACTGAGTTCGTTTATCCTGCCTACTCCGCTTGATGTCATCCAGGCCGGATGGGAAACGCGAGCTCTCTTACTGGACGCCATCGGCACCACGTTGCTGGCGACCGGGATCGGGTTGTTGTTGGCCCTCATAGCGGGGATTGGGATAGCCGCCCTTGTGGATTTCTGGCCTCTGGCGCATCGCGCCCTGTATCCGATTCTGGTCGTGTCACAGACCATCCAGATACTCGCTATTGCCCCGATCCTGATCATCTGGTTCGGGTTTGGTGTAACGCCCACGATATTGATCGTGGTGTTATTCTGCTTCTTCCCGTTGGCCATCAGCACCGCTGATGGCCTGACATCCTCGGACCCGGAGTTGATTGCTTTGCTCCGCGCGATGGGGGCAAAGAAGAGACAGATATGGCGAATGGTCCGCCTGCCTTCGGCTTTGCCATCGTTCTTTTCCGGCCTGCGGTTGGCCGTAACCTATAGCGTGGTCGCGGCAACCATCGGGGAATGGGTGGGCGGCTCTCCCGGATTGGGATTGTATATGCTCCGCTCAAAGAACGCGCTGGCAACCGACCAGGTATTCGTTGCCATGTTCATCACGTCACTATTGAGTGTAGGCCTGTTCATGACAGTCTATGGTATCGAACGGTTAACCCTGCCCTGGTACCACTCCACACAACGAACGGAGCAATGGGAAGGGCCTGGAATCTATTAAACTACGGAGGAATATAATATGAAACGTCTGTCTTTAGTTACCGTACTACTGCTCATGGCACTGATAACTACTTCCTGCGGAAGCCCCGTAGATGAGGAACTTACTCCTGTTATGTTCATCTTGGATTGGGTCCCGAACACCAATCACACCGGAATCTTCGTGGCGGAAGCAGAAGGCTACTTTGAGGAAGCTGGCCTCGACGTTGAGATCATCCAACCCGGCGAAGTACGCGCTGAAGCCGCAGTCGCCGGCGATGCCGCTGATTTCGGCATCAGCTTCCAGGAACAGGTCACGCTCGCACGCGCTGATGATGTGCCCATCGTCTCTATCGCGGCAGTGCTCCAGCATAACACATCCGGTTTTGCCTCCGCCGCCCATCTGAACGTCACCAGTCCGGCAGATTTCGAGGGTCTACGCTATGGGGCATGGGGTTCGCCGTTTGAGTATCCCACGCTTGAAGTTCTGATGAGTTGCGCGGGCGCCGATTTCAGCCAGCTTGAGATCGTGAATACAGGTTGGTCCGACCCTTTGGCCTTGATTGCTGAAGGCCAGATCGACATGGCATGGATATTCTACGGCTGGCAGGGCTTTCAGGCGCAGCAGCAGGGTGTTGCTCTCAATGTGGTGATGATGGAAGACTACTTCGACTGCATTCCCGACTACTACACCCCGGTGGTTATCGCCAGTGAGGATACCATTGCCAATCGACCGGAAGTCGTCCGAGCCCTCATGAAAGCTCTCTCACGCGGGTATGATTTTGCGACAGAGAATCCGGGCAAGGCCGCCGATATTCTGCTTGCCGCCGTACCTGAACTCGATGCTGAACTCGTCAAAGCAAGTCAGGACTGGCTTTCGGAATACTACAAGGCTGACGCACCACGTTGGGGTGAACAGAAAGAAAGCGTCTGGCAGGAGTATGCCGATTGGATGGTTGAATACGGCATTCTGTCAGCCTCCATCTCTGCCTCTGATGCCTTCACCAACGAGTTTTTGCCTTAAAGTATAGATTGCCATAATCCCCTCTAAGTGCCGAAGATTTTAAGGAGGGATTCTTATCATTAATAATGAGTCGCTATGACCACACCACGTATCGAATTGAGACATGTCAGTAAGACCTTCTCCGGGATTAATCACGCTGTCCCGGCATTAAAAGATATCTCTTTCAAGGTTATGCCCGGCGAGTTCGTCACCATCATTGGGGCAAGCGGAAGCGGTAAAAGTACGCTTTTTAATCTCTGTGTAGGGCTCCTTGAACCCGATGAGGGCGAAATCATTATCGATGGCGAAAGGCCGGAAAATCGCACGGGGATGGTAGGCTATATGCCTCAGCGTGACTTACTTCTCCCATGGCGAAGCGTGCTGGATAACGTCCTCATCCCATTGGAGATTCAGGGCATCTCCCGAAGAGAATCACGACAGAAAGCCCTTGAGATGCTCCCTCACTTTGGATTGGAAACCTTTGAGAAGGAATATCCCTCGGCGCTCTCCGGGGGCATGCGCCAGCGTGCCGCCCTCCTGAGAACATGGCTCATGGGACGCTCTACGCTACTCCTTGATGAACCATTCGGTGCATTGGATGCCCTGACTCGCAAAGAGCTTCAAAACTGGTTATTGAGGGTCTGGCAGGAATTCGGGCGGACAGTGATGTTCATCACCCATGATGTTGAAGAAGCCGTCTATCTTGCCGACCGGGTTATCGTGTTAAGCGCCCGCCCGGGCGAAATCAAACGTGAATTTAAGATCGATTTACCACGCCCCCGGCGTCAGGGGATGATCGCAGAACCTGAATTCGGTGAACTGGTACGAGAATTACTCGCCGAGTTAGGGGTTGATGTTTGAGCGAGATCATCAACAAGCTCAGAGAAGCCGAAGTCTTACTGAACCAGGGAGGCTCGGTGCGGACGGCCATCCGAATTTGATATCTGGCCAGGAAGCCTGGATAATAGACTGATACTCAAGATAAGGAAAGGAGACAGAACTTTGGACCTGTCACAGTTCGTACTGGAGGGAAAGACCGCCCTGGTGACCGGAGGGAGCCGAGGCATCGGTGAGGCAACCGCTATAGCACTGGCCAACGCCGGCGCCGATGTGGCTGTTACCAGCCGGAAGCTGCCGGAACTGGTAAGGGTGGCCGACCGCATCAGGGAAGTGGGGCGCAAGTCGATGGCGGTCGAGACGCACGTGGGGCGCATGGACCAGCTTCAGCCCCTGGTAGACAAGGTGGTGTCCGAGTTCGGAAAGATTGACATCCTGGTCAACAACGGCGGCACCAGTGTGGCCTCACCGGCCATGGAGTACAGTGAGAAGGCCTGGGACTCCGTCATGAACCTGAACCTGAAGGGCCTCTTTTTCCTGAGCCAGGCCGTGGCAAGGGTGATGATGGAAAACGGCGGCGGCAACATCATCAACGTTACATCCATCAGCGCCTTCAAACCGGAGATACCAACCTGTGCCTACTCTATCAGCAAGGCGGGGGTCGTGATGGCGACCCAGTGCATGGCCATCGAGTGGGCGCAGCACAACATCCGGGTGAACGCAATTGCACCGGGACCGATAGACACGCACCTCTTCAACGCCAAGTACGCCGTTCTGCCCGAGGAAGAGGCCGAACAGCAGCTGGCCGGGATAGCGACAAGAGTGCCGCTCAGGCGTATAGGCCAGCCCAATGAAATAGCTGATGCGATGGTGTTCCTGGCATCCAATGCTTCCAGCTACCTGACCGGACAGACCATCACCATAGACGGTGGTCTTACGCTAAGGTAGCACTACCGAAAGGCAAATCTGACGAACCCTGGCGTTGTTACACGGATAGATGGAGGAGACTCCATCTATCCATCCACGTACATTGTACATGCCGACATTTATTAGGTAGCTGATTGAAGCGGTTCACAGTGTACTATATACTAGTCAACAAATACATTTAATCGAGGAGATGGTGATGAAAACAAGGAAATTCGACTGTGTTGACTATGAGGAAGATGGTCCGATTGCCATCATACGAATGAACAATAATGAGCGCCGTAATTCACTTAATTTATCGATGCGGAGGGGTCTCAATGGTGCCTTCGGGCAGTTCGAGGAGAATGATAACATCAGGGTGGCTATCCTCACAGGGGTAGGTAATTCCTTTTGTTCAGGACAAGATACGAAAGATATGGTAGGGCTGTCTGAGGAGGAGCGGCAGAGGCAAGCCGAAGAGAGGAGAAAGCTAAACAGATGGGGTGCATTTGAGCACAGAGACCGTATACCTAAACCGGTCATCGCTGCTGTAAATGGTTGGGCAATTGGATACGGGTGGTTTGTCGCTATGGGTTGTGACCTGGTGGTGGCAGCGGAAAGCGCCATTTTCTGGCAGAATGAGCCGTTATTCGGGTATCAGGGTGGGGGGCAGGCAATTGCTACCCAGATGCTCCCTTTTCACCTCGGAGTAGAGATAGCACTGGCCGCTAAAATGACCCCACAGAGATGCTATGAGATTGGCCTGATAAATAAAGTAACGCCAGATGACCAGCTAATATTGACAGCCAGAGAAATGGCACAGAATATATGTGAACTAGCTCCCCTCTCAGTGAGAATTATCGTGGAAGCTTGTAGAAGCGCAAGACTCTCGAACGTCGTACCTTCATCAGTTGCCTTGGCACGGTGGCAGGAATTCAATTATTTGCCCAATACGCAAGATGTCCGTGAGGGGTTCAAAGCCTTTGTTGAAAAGAGAAAACCAGAATGGAAAGGAAGGTAGGACTCTTTAGCAGACAGAGTATTTAAGTAGCGAATAGCCAGATTGTGCGACGGCTTGCAGCCAGTTACCCCTTGGGGTGAGACTCTACGCCCCCGGTATCTCCTTATGCATCAGCGCCCTCTCAAGTGACGGCCTTCACCTTCACCTCGGCGACACCCGTGAGCACCGGTTCACTGTTCTGGTTCTGGCAGAGCACTTCACATCTGACGC
>Ga0307379_10005140_pt1 | contig 18377 bp, 9 predicted proteins | sample UN2MG_FD_202237 | JGI IMG/M metagenome (GOLD analysis project Ga0307379, IMG submission 202237) | Soil microbial communities from Risofladan, Vaasa, Finland - UN-2 | ecosystem: Environmental > Terrestrial > Soil > Coastal area > Acid sulfate soil | place: Finland: Risofladan, Vaasa | collected... | reverse complement strand
TTGGTACTGCGGCAAACCCTCAGTGACACAATCTCCTGGGTGATCGAGCGGATCGAGGATGATGGCTGGGATTTTCAGCGTATCAAGGTTCAACTGGATTTACCCTAATTTTGCAAAAGTTCAGTTAATAACCTTGCTTTTTGTATAGCAAAGCCAGATCATTCTTGGATTCCAAAGTGTCCGGACAACTTCACCTAATTCGCTCTTTTTGCCCTTCTACATATATATTGCATTGAACGCAAAAAACTAAGAAGATATGATAGGCTGGATACGACAAGCTGAATTTAAATCTGGGTATGCCCACATGAGTTAATTGAAGGAGATATACTTTATGACTGTGAATTTATCACGTAGAAAAATGATACAGATAGCGGGGGCAGTGGCCCTGGCCCCTTCCATGGCGGCGGCACAACCGATTCTAAAGAAGTGGCCGATTGCCGAAGGTCCGGACACGCCAAAGCTTTGTCTGGGACTCGGGGACGGTGGAAGAGTCCCCGAAGGCGGGCAAAACGACGGCATCCGTCGGATCAAGCAACTCGGTGTGGACTACGTCTTGAGTGGAGAACCGCGCATTCCCTGGCAGGAAGACGACCTTCGCACCCGTATAGAGCGTCTTAAGGCGGAGGGCTTGACCCTGTACAACCTGATGATAGGCGGATTTCGGAACACCATTTACGGCAGGCCCGGCCGCGACGAAGAGATTGAGAAGGTCATCGCGTCTATACACGTAGCCGGAAAAGTCGGCCTGCCGGTGATAGAGTACAACTTCTATGCCCACCGCGCCATGGAAGGCTACTACGAGCAGGTTGGAAGAGCCGGCGCGGGATACACCGCATTCGATTATGACCGCATGAAAGACCTGCCGCCCCTTGAGCGGGAGGGCGCCCACAGCCTGGAAGAAATGTGGGCGAACATAACCTATTTTCTTAAGGCGGTGGTGCCCGTGGCCGAAGAGTCGGGAGTCCGGCTGGCCCTGCATCCGAACGATCCCCCGGCGCCGCTGAGCCGCGGCTCCGGACAGATTATGGGAACGGTGGCAGGCTGGAAGCGCCTAATCGAGATAGTCCCGAGTCCCGCCAACGGCATCACGTTCGACTGCGGAGTGACAAAGGAAATGGGCGAAGACCCGGTGGAGGTCTGCCGTTACTTCACCAGCAGGAAACGTATTAACCACATGCACTTTCGCAATGTGCGCGTGGAAAAGCCCTACGAGAAATACGCTGAGGTGTTCCCGGACGAAGGCGATGTGAAGATGTTCGGCGTCATGAAGGAACTCGTGCGGCAGAAATACAACGGGACTATCTATCCGGAACATCCGCGGGCGCTGGACTACGACCGGCAACAGACCGGCTCGCGCAGGGGTTATCCCGGCGGTGGTGGTTATGCCGGCATCACGTATAACGTAGCGTATGCAAAGGCAATGTTGCAGGCGGCATTGGAATCCTGAGCATCACTGTCCTGCATCATCAAGAACGCCGGAATCGTTGTAGGGATTGTCCCAATCAAAAACCAGCTTTCTACCGGCAATGGAGAACGTCCAGGTATGTTCGCCCTTCACGAGGCTGACATGTTTTGGCTCTTTGCCCTCAGGCGCCCAGGACAGCGCGATTGCATTCTGCCAACGCGAATCATGCTTCGTAAGCCGTATTGTGAAGAGCTTAGTGCCTGCCCCATGGCTTCCGCGGGCCGGCAGGTTTTCAGCATTCACCCTGGTATTGTCCTTAGTCAGCAGGTCAACATTAAGAGCGACTCGGTCTCCTGTCACCACATAGTCTTCATTCTGCTGTTTGCAGTTGCTGCTCTCGGTATGCAGTCGAAGCTCAAGATCGGCGCTTCTATCCAGCGCGATATCATCGAGGACGATGAGCACATCCGGTTTGACGAAGAACAGATGCCGCACGAAATGTTTCAGGCCAGAAGTTTTAGGATACGCGGCAGTCACGTCACCAGCTATATGATCAAGCCCTGCGCTTGAGCTTGCTTGAACTATCCGTGGTTTGGCCTTTTGCAACAGGCACTCGGTCCCATCGAACCATGTATGACCCTCACCGAGCTGTCCAGCACCATCAATCAGCAGCGTATTGTGCTGGTCTGTCCACTTGTCCTGATACCCGTCGTCGCGGATGAGCCACTGACCATCGGCAAAGACTATGAAATGACCGGCATCCGGATGCACGTGACCGCCGCCCGGATCGTATGAGAAATCGTCAATGGCTTTGTGGCCGATGAACGGGCCGCACTTGAAGACGACAAGATTCTCTCGGCCGTTCCAGCCCGTCCTGGCCGAGACGATTCCCATGTCCTCGAAGTGGTGAAGCGTCGGCAAGGTCGCCGGAGACATTGCCGGCACTGTCGGGTCATACCATATCAGGTTAAGCCAGCGGGCGCTGGGCGCATCAACATTGGCCTGATCGATCTGCTCGGCAAGCCACTGGGCGTGGCCGTCACGATACTGCCGGGCCAAATCGCGAAGAATATGGTCCGGCCCGTACCAGTGAGTACGTGGACAGTCGGCAATATCCACGATATAGTTTCGGTGCGCCCAGGCATCCCTGGGAAGCGACAGGTACTGACAATATAGGGCCGTGTTTCGCCACCATGGATTATCGTAGAGATTGACGTCCAGCAGCTCATCAGCCAGATACATGAACTTGAGCATGTACTCGGCCCCGTACTCCCAATACCCAACGCTTTCGTGGCTGGCGCCATCCGGGCCGAGCGCATCCATTGTTCGGCGGAACTTATCCTGGGCCAGCCCGATCCACAACGGCGCCTGCTCGGCCTCATCGAATAGAGCGAAGCCTGCCGCCGCCAGGCCACACACGTTGACCCAGAGATGGTTCTGCAAATAAGAGCGTTGCCACCATATCTTGCCCGTCGCTGCCGCCTCGAACATGGCGGACGCACGTTTGATGAGGGTCTGGCGAATACGGCGCCTGCTGGTTTCGTCGAGGTCGTGATAGCACCAGTCATATACAATCGCCAGGCCGAAGAGCTGGTGTCCGGCAGCCAAATCCATACCATCGATTTGGCCGAAGCCCCAGGTAGGATAGTCGCAGGAGGCCAGCGCCCACTGCTTCGAGGCTTCAAGATAACTTTTCTGCCCGCTCATCAAATATGCCATGGCCAGATAAGGCATGGTGTTGCCGACACTGCGTTGCCACAGTTGTTCATCCCCGCTCCATGAATCATCTTTTCTGTACATGGGTGCACCTTGTTTAACGGCCCTGTCGGCCAGTACCTTAACATCGGCCCAGAGACCGGCATGGCTTGTTTGAATTTCGCTTCGAAGTTTTGCGAGGCGTTCCGCATTCAGATACAGACGAGGATGCACGTTCCGCAGTTTTTGTAAAGCTGCGGGAACCGGGTTAAGCTCGTACCTGGACAGCACGGTCAGTTTTGCAATTGGTTCAATGGTCACATCATCGAGATACGCGTCTATCTGCGTCGGATCGGATGTACCTTTCTCCAACGCAACCCAGCATGAGACGGTCCCGGCAGGAGCCAGGAATTCTGTGGACAAATACTGCCACTGCCCCAGATGGGCGGCCTCGTATTGATTGGTAGCAGCCCTTCCCAAATCTTTCCGGCGGTCTGAGGCCATGAATTCACACTTAAGAAACGGCATCGGCGTTCCGGAACCGGCAGAGACAACCCGAACTGACGCAGACAGTCGATAAAGACGGCCGGCCTGCATGGAGACAGAATTCGACAGGGCATAGTTCCAGTTGCCCTGCATACTGCCGTAAATGTGAAGGCAGGCCCGGCTGTTCTCGGTCGCCCCGATTTCCGTAACGCGCTGCACTTTTACAGTGGCCGCACGGGGCTTCCAGTTGCCGGAGTCACTCTCGAAATCCCAGGTGACAGGCTGCCCGGCCGCCCCTGCCGCGAGTGACAACATCAGCCAGACAATATTAAACTTTATCTTCATGAGAAGTTTATCCTACTGCTTGTAATATGCTAATCGTACGGCACGCCGGCCTTGACCCGACACAGCCTCTTTATGCCGAACCATTATATCAGCCTGGATTGCCCGGGTAAAGCGTTCCGTGTAGGGGGCGGGTCAGACTGATTGAGTGTAGACTTGGATGGTACTCAAAGGATGGCCACGATTGTGAAGATGCGAGACAAAATCTTTGAACCTATCAACGAGCAAATGCCTCTTCAAGCGTTCTCGAACACGGGTGCACTTGAAATAGTGAGCAAACATAGACTTCTATTCGAGGAAATCCCACCGGTTGAACCTGTTGAGTAGATTACATATTAGAAATAAAAGTCTATCTCAGAATCTAACAAAAAGCTTGGAATATTTAATAAAGGGCAGCTTGAAAGGGTTGTCAACTCTTCTTTTTTTTGACGTAGTGCACCTATGAAGAGCTCAAAGTCAAATACTAAAATCCCTGTTGCCACAAAAAACTTTCTTTGAGGCATCCACGTTACGACCTCTCAGCCACGCTTCGTAGTTTATCTGAACAGCCCTTCAACTTCACGATGCATTACAGTAGACATCGTGAATCTACCTATGTCTTAGACAATCGTAGTAATACGTTGCCAAACACCTATCTGGAACTTGCCGAATACCAAAGCAGTTCATGCAGATTATTGAGACATAGCAATATATCCGCTCCGGTTCATTCATTGAATTGGAACTCCACATTACCCCGGGTTCATTGGACTAAAGGAACTCAGAGCGTTAAAAGTCTCCTGGATATCATATATAGTGCATCCTGCCAGAAGCCGAACATTCCCTGTTCAGGATTCCATGCTAAAGAAGTTTCTCATCGTATTCACTCTCTGTCTTCCACATGGCTGACATGGTCGAGACCATCTTCCTGGCAACAGAATGTTTGGCATTGGCAGGGGTTATTCCATTTGAAACCATCCTTTCATAGTAATCTTTGAAAGCATTATCTCCGCGCTCTATAGCACTGGTTGCAGCCCCGATGACTGCATTCTTTATTCGTCTGTTTACCGCCCACGGCAATTTTAACCTGGGCGGTCTAGGCCGGCCCTTTTTATCCTTTCCTCTGGTTGCTCTGACAAGCCCGACACCACAGTATTTGTGCAGCTTAGATCTTTTCTTGAACCGCCATGGTGTATCGAGGTATGCAAAAATAGTCGTCGCGCGAATGATCCCGATGCCTGGAAGAGCACTCCAGGACTTAATGATTGGATATTTGCGGGCGTATGAGCTGAATTGTTTCTTCGCCAGCTCAACCTGCTCTTTGGTGGCGTCGTAGCCAATCCATAACATGTGCAGTTGTGCTTTCAAGACAGGATTGTCGAGTCCTGATAGCCACTAGTGGCGATGAACATGGTTGCGAACGACCTTCCTGGGAATGCGTACTCCATGCATTCGGCAGCAGGCACGAATCTTGTTTATATCCCTGACCGCATCACGGACTCGATCATGATATAGATTGATCCAGTGCTTCAGGTGAGCTCGATGATCGTCGCTGGTGTGATGAACGGCCTTGAGGAAATTACCCCTGAGAAGAACAGCAAGTTTGCCGGAATCAATCCTGTCATCTTTATCGCCTTCGCAGGTGATCAATTTGTTGCGCCGGGGCTCTGAGACAACGAATTTGTCAACCTTCTCGTTGAGGTTACGAAACAACCAGCCGGCCATAGGTCCCTCTTCCATCGCAAGGATCTTTTTGCCCTGAAGCGAACTCAGGACCGTACTGATAGCGGGTATCGTAGTCGGCACTGAATATCTTGCCACGATCTTACCTCTTTGTTCAATTGCCAGCTCTGTATTGTTACTGTGTACATCTGCTCCAATATAGTACGTTGCCATGGCGATCTCCTTTCGCATTAGGGTTAACATTAACTAACCGAATTATACTTAAAGATGTCTGGCTCTTCATATCTTCATTGAATCCGATATTGATAATAAAAATAGCGTTTTTTAGCTAAAAATTGACCTTTTTAAGGCTCGATTTGGCAAAAAATCAGTGTCTGTGGAGACATTTTGGTGACACGCTGTCACCTGGTCTTGGCGGTGTTTTTGAGCTCCTGAACAAGGTGACTTTTTGGAGAATTCTGACGTTTTGCAATCCATCATCACATGGCCAGCTAAACATTATGTGGGGACCAAAAAGTGGCAATTTAAGGGTGGCTTGTGCGATGCTCAGTACGCCCCTGATGTGCTGGTAGGATTGGTCCATAGAAAACCACGGCCCTCGCGCGGTAGGCCATCTCAGAAAGAAACACTACGCCCAAAGTATTTAAAGGGCTGGCAGCTTGAGAGATTTGTTATTGCAAATTTTCTGGGAGGGCTTTAGGAGCAGACTATTGTAAACCACGAATTCCCCTTTATAATTGTCACGTATGCTTTGATAATGCACATATTCACGGAGAATATTTAGGAGATCCAGTCATGCGTTGTTGTTATTTGGCGATTTTTGCATTTGTAATATCATTCAATAATGGCCCGATAGTAAGGGAACAGGCATACGGCCAGCCCGATCATGACCAACCAGGCGATAAGATGATTCAGGAATACTTAGATCGTGTAACGGAGGAGATCTATGGAAAGTTTTTAGAAAACATTGAATCTGTCGAGGACTGGAAGAAACTTCGTACCCAGTACAAAGAGGAATATCTTTATATGTTAGGGCTTTGGCCAATGCCACAACAGACACCACTTAAAGCTACTATTACCGGAACACTTCAGGGTGGCGATTATATTGTGGATATGCTTCATTACCAGAGCTTGTCCAGGTTATATGTTACTGCCAATCTCTATCGTCCAAAGAACATCACTGATGACCAACGTTTACCGGCGGTGCTGTATGTCTGTGGGCATTCCCCGCAGGGGCGAAATGGTAATAAGACAGCCTTTCAGTCGCATGGTATATGGTTTGCGCGGCATGGGTATATTTGTCTTGTTCTCGACACGTTGCAACTTGGCGAAATCGCGGCTATTCACCATGGTACGTATCGTGAAGGTCGCTGGTGGTGGCACTCACGCGGATATACTCCCGCGGGAGTGGAATGCCTTAATGGAATCCGTGGTATCGATTATCTGATTAGCCGGCCGGACGTGGATCCCGAGCGTATTGTCGTAACCGGGATCAGCGGCGGTGGAGCGGCTACGTTTTGGATAGCAGCAGCCGATGAGCGTGCTAAAGTTTCTGTTCCAGTGAGCGGCATGGCAGATCTGATGTCTTATGTGCCCAACCGGGTGATAAACGGACATTGTGATTGTATGTTTCTGTACAATACTTTCCAGTGGCCCTGGACGCGTATCGCTGCTTTGATAACACCACGCGCATTGTTGTTCGTAAACAGTGACCAGGATAGCATTTTTCCGATGGATGCCAACCAGCGTGTAATCAACCGGCTGGAACGAGTGTATAGTTTATACGGGGCAAGTGACTTAGTTGACAGCGTGGTTAGTATTGGCGGCCACGCTTATCGGCAGGATATACGTCAGGCCGTCTATCGTTTTATAAACATGCATCTGAACAATGATGCAAAGATCGTAAAGGATAGCGAGATAGACCTCGTGACAGGTTTAGACAATGACCGGCGGCATTCCATTGATCCAGAGAAACTCCGTGTGTTTCCTGAAGATTCTGATATTCCGACAGATGAATTGAACACTGCTATAGACCGGCATATTGTATCTATGGTACGGGTAGAGCTACCCAAGAAAGGCCAGTATGATACGTGGAAGGCTGCAATTATGGCAGAACTACGTCGTGTTACGTTTAGATATTTCCCCAAGAGGATTCCCTCTGCCAGCTTACTTGAAGAGATTGAACCGGATGATGCACGGCTTGAGTCGGAACCTGGCATAGAAGTTCAATTGCAACATGCTACGGGATTTAATTCAGTCAGGGATACGAAGCGTATTTTGATGATTGTACGAAATCCTGATTCAAACGAAAGTGTGCCCAACTGGGCACGACGTGTGTGTGAGCTTGGTGACAGTGTGTATTTATGTGCCCCTCGCGGTGTTGGCCAGACGCGTTGGAGTCGCAAGAATCCGCCCAATTATGTCGAGCGCTCTCATGTCCTTCTTGGACGTACCGTCGATACCGGACGTGTGTGGGATATTATTGCTACTGCCCGTTATCTACACGGTAAGAATAATAGTAATATCCCCGTTTATGTCCTCGGTGAAGGGGCTGCCGGTGTCCTCGCGGCCTACGCCGCCCTATGGGAGCCTGAGATTGCCGGTGTAATATTGAATAAACCTCCATTATCTCATATGGATATCGAATCGCCTCAGTTTCTGAATGTTCTCAGAGTATGCGATGTTCCTGATGTTTTGGGAATGCTTGCTCCGCGTGCGCTAACTATTTACAGCAATCGCAGTGATATGTTAGAGAAGGTTGTAAAAATCTATTCTGCTGCCGAAGCTTCTACAAATTTTGTTCAAAACTCGACTCAAGCAGATTAAACTGTTCTCCATCATTTCAATGGCAAACGATCGTTGGCGATGGAGTAATATGACATTACATATATTCTGAGTATGGGAAATCTTAATTGGTATGAGAAGCCGAATGAATAGATGCTGGAGAGTAAAAGGTATGTATTGTGGTTTGATAACAGCCCTGCTTGTGTGCGTAGCAAGTTCAAACTTTTTCATTTCAAATGATTTACTCGCAGGAAATCCTAACGGAATTAAACACATCACTGTCTATAGAGAGAAGCGTCGTTTTGGTGGTTGGCCGGCCAATCATGGAATCTGGTCATGGGGAAATGAAATCTTAGTTGGTTTTAGCCGCGGAGATTATAAAGATTTGGGACCAGACCGCCATGCAATTGATCGTGAACGGCCTGAAGAACACCTGTTTGCAAGAAGCTTGGATGGTGGCGAAACATGGTCCATCGAGAATCCCTCTGAAAAAGGTGTTATAATTCCTTATGGTGCGGCATTGCATGGGACACAACCGCCACACTTAATCCCTAAAACACCGCTTGATTGTCCGGGAGGAGTAGAATTTACTCACCCTGATTTTGCGATGACCCTTCGAATGTTAGATAATAATGTGGGGCCATCTTTGTTTTACTATTCTTATGATAGAGGTAAAAATTGGAACGGCCCGTTTATTCTCAAAGTACAAAAGATAGATGGGATAGCAGCTCGAACAGACTATATAGTTAACGACAAGCTCGACTGCATGTTATTCTTAACTGCAGCAAAGAAAAACGGCAGAGAGGGGCGTCCATTTTGTGCCAGGACGTATAATGGAGGTAAAAGCTGGGATTTTGTTTCATGGATAACACCTGAGCCGAAAGGATTTTCAATTATGCCCTCGACTGTTCGTCTGTCGAAGACAGCTCTTCTGGGCGCAGTTCGCCGACGTGAAGGTAACAGAAGATGGATAGAGATATATATTTCCGAAGATGACGGAAATAACTGGCGATTCCTGAGTAAACCGGCATCCGATCTGGGTGAAGGCAATCCACCAAGTTTGATACGACTCGCCGATGGCAGACTTTGCCTATCGTATGGGTATCGAGCCGAACCATATGGAATTCGCGCACAAATAAGCAGTGATAATGCGAAAACATGGAGCAATCCCATACATTTGCGTGATGATGGTGCTGGCAGAGATCTTGGATACGTTCGGTCTGTCCAACGTTCGGATGGGAAAATTATTTTTGTTTATTATTTTTGTGATAAACAGTCTCCAGAACGCTATATTGCGGCAACTATTTGGGATGGAAAATGAGACTGCATCCCCTTCTAATCGGAGGATATTTTAAATAGTCAGTTGACTTGCCACCGGTGCTCTTGTATTAGCAGCTGTGTAAAAAACTAATTTAACACTTCATTCCTGATGTAAGGATACAATGAAATGAACAAAACGAATCAACCTCTATTATCTCATGCGGAATTGCTGGAATTAAAGCGATGGAATACACCAACGATTTATAATGGCTGGGAGCAGATTACTAAATTGGATGCCGGTAAAGACGCCTTCAATCCGGAAGAATGCCGAGATTTCATGCCGGAAATGGGTTCGATGGTAGGCTATGCCATGACTGCTGTGATAGAACCGAGCAATCCCGAGCACCCCAAACGAAACCCAAAGGCTTTGAGTGAGTATCGACAATATATTGCATCATTTTCTGGGCCTAAAATAGTAGTAGTGCAAGACCTGGATAAGCCATGTACATTCGGTTCATTCTGGGGGGAAGTAAACAGCAGCATTCATAAAGCCCTGGGATGTATAGGGACAATTACCGACGGTGCAGTTAGAGACCTTGATGAAATGCATAATGTAGGATTCAAAGCAATTGCAAAGCGTCTGTGTGTCGGACACGCATATAGCCATCCCGTACGTTGGAATTGTAAAGTAGAGGTATTTGGACGGACTGTTAAACCCGGAGAACTGATCCATGCAGACAAGCATGGATTTATTGTTTTACCGAAGGAAGATCAAGTTCAATTGCTGGAAGCAGCCCGATTTATGGATTCTAATGAATGCCAGACGATGATAGCGGCTGCTACAAACACCTCCGGCTTATCAACAGAGGAAACACTTCAAGCCATTGACACAGCATGTGATAAATTCACTATGAACACAGAAGGAAGGTTTGGTAGGAAGGGGAAATGATGAAGGAAAGGCCGCTTTGTTTCGCTTATTCGGCAGGTTAGTTTCAGGTAGTAGTCATACAAAGCTCGCCAGCCATTGAATGAATTAATTCATTCTCCTGTAATAAAAATAAATATGTTTTATAATCAAAAACCATGTCTATAAACAATTTAATAAGATCCGGTTGCTTAGTATCTATAATTTGAACATTAACTTTTTTGAGAAGTGGAGTCGGCCGATGTTCCCAAAGATTGTCCTAATGTTTGCAGTACTGCTTTACCCAGTCTGTGTGGATGGGGGCGAATTAGAAGAATCAAAAAGCAAAGATTTGATTGAAGCCAACTTCCCTGCAAGCGGCAAAGAACCTATTGGGAAGCCAGGACTCGTAGCGACATACCGCCATGAATCTGACGGCTTAATCCCCCGTTCCGTTGTACGAGCCTTCACACTGGCTCTTGGCCCATTAGAAGAGAGAAATAGTGCTCATATCCAATGGCTTCATTTGCAGGCAACTAAATCAAATGGAGAGCAGTTTAATGTTTGGATTCTAACTGATAGGTATCCTCCTGCTAATTTAACGGTTGCTCGGAAAACGACTAAGCGGTACATATTACAGGAGGGAAACACCAAGCCTTTGGAGTTCCGTCACCAATTCACAGGCGAAGCGGTTCTTCCTTCGCTTGGTGTATGGAAACATCTTTTTCCACATACCGCGGATAGTGTATCCTCCGATGATCTCTTTACCAGGAGAATTCGATACTTGGGAAACACTTATCTGCTCGAAAGACTCGAAGACTCAAAAAATATGACTCTGCCGACCAATGTCAAAATTCTCGAACTCCTTCCGGATGTGCTCATCGGTGTTCCCAATAATACAAGGCAGAAAGATGAAACGCGACGTTACGATGATTCCGACTATGAGCTGATTCGGCTAACGAGAAACGATTACGACGAAATGATTGAAGCGGGAATGAATTGTCTGCGAGTCGACAAAGAACAAGCAGGTTGGATCGACCGCCGAGACGTGTTCTACTGGGGAATCGGCGGAGAACAGGTCGATTATCCGGAATGTCTTTATCGAAGCAATTACCTTGGACTTATCCTGTTTCTGGATGAACCGGCGGTTTGTACAAGGGATCACGTTATTCGACCCCGTTTAAGGAATGATCAAGAGTTTCGTAAGGCTATTAATCCCCAGATTGTCATGAAGGAATTTCAGGAGTATTTTCAAAAAGCGAAGTATCAAGGTAATCCCACAATTTTACTTCATGGTCTGGCGGCACGGCCGGATGTAGATATTGGTGACATGGAATTTCTTCAGCAGAATCTTTATACCTGGGAGACCATGATAAGTTCAGCGCTTCATCAGCTTGGCGAAGGAGAGAACGGCCCTCCTTCTTCGATGGTCTTCGAGCCGCCGGGTCGCTTTGGAACGCTTAGGACACTTCCCGAGATGAACATGGCCTACTGCTGCCAGATTCCTGTTGACGATCCTAAAAACCTGACCGGCATCATTTATGGATTTCTACGCGGTGCAGCCAGGCTCACGGATAAGGGATGGGGAACGAGTATCTACGGCCAAGTCGATCGCGCAGATGCCCCTTGGTTCCTGACACATGCCTACGATCTCGGAGCGCAGCTATTCTTCTTCTGGGATTCGGCCCGGCTTGCCTGCGTTCCCTATAATGAGTGTCTGGCTTTGACGAGGAATCTGCGGTCGCACGCCGAGGCCCATCCTTATAGGGACCTGAAAAAACTAAGACAGGCAGCCGAAGTCGCTATTCTTCTTCCTCCCGGCTACAACCTCGGCCATGTTTATATGGGTAAAGGTAATTTGTGGGGACTCGGCGAACTCAACCTGGAACGCGTGAACCGAGAAGGTGTCAAGTACCGTACGGTAATGGGTAACTTCTTCACGGAAATTGAGCGCTGCATCCGGATGGGCGTTGCATACGATCTCTTCTGGGATATCGAAGGGCATCGGCTTATGGGATACCGGGAGATTGTCCGTGTAAGGGAAGACGGAAAGGTCGAGGTAATTGTTGACGGGAGAAACACTCTGCACGATGGCCCGAGAATACCCGACCGACCGGAAGGTGTCCCACCTCAACTGGACATCGAACTCTCAACCCAGAGCGGTAAAGCCCCTCTGCTAATCGCCGCCCGTGCTTTTTTGGCCGGAAATTCCTCAGATGTCTATTATACATTGGGGGCTAACTCAAAGGGTATTTACAGAAATGTGATGGTGCTTTGGGAGTTATACGGGCCCGAGGAGGAGGATTACCGCTTTCTTGGCGGCGAGAATCGGGAACCTCGCATTCTCGTTGAAGGTACCCGAACGGAGGTGGAGATTCAATTCACAATCAGACAACCGGGAAAATACCATCTCCGAGCCGCCACGGTGGATTTGGCGGGACGAACAGCGGTTGTTTGGAAAAATATCACAGTCGAGGACTGACTTGAGATTAAACTGAATTATTTAGAATAATTTTTTATTATTCTTGTTAAAGTCATGCATAATTAAGATTCATCCGCCTTCTTAAGTTTTAGAATTTGCTGTGCTATTTTTTCCCGAGCGGCAAGGAATTCATTAGGGTCTTTTGAGAAACTCCACCAGTTTGGCGCAATGGTATCGACGATTTTCTTTACGGTTTTTCCATCAGTAAGTCTTTCAAGGATCACGAAGTACTCATAGTCTTCCATACCGTCTCTGAGGTTTTTCGTGCGCATGCAGGCAACCGGGCCGTCAATCCCGCACGGAGCGCCTGGATAGAACAAAAAGCCGCCCCCGTTGTAGTGCCTGGGATGCGCGAAGGCCGGATTGAACCAGGGCTCGATGACCGTAGTGACCGTGCTCCAATAGAGCAGGCCGACGATGTCATACTGGTAATTGATCCACGTCGGGACACGGTAAACAATCAGGGGCCGATCAATATGCCAGTACGGCGGATCCAAATTCTTGACGCTTTCATACTGCGGATGGTACTGAGGCGAGCGCTGGACAAGGGCCGTATAAGACCAGACCTCGTCGCCGTGACTGATTTTCTCATTTATGCTCTCGCGGTCGATGAAGGACCACAAAGGGCACCATATATCCACCGCAGGATCGATGTCCGGCCACGAAGGGTCCTGCAAATACGTCTGTTCGACGACCAGGCACTTTAGCTGCGGCACGGCCTCGTGAACAAGCCGGCCGAGAACGAGCACCTGCTCGTAGTTCCCGCGAAGGTTTGGCTCATCCAGCATATACACATAAGCCCGTTTCTCCCAGCCGTTGTCTTTGAGGTACTTGTAATAGTCCTTGTAATATCGCTGCGCCTTTTCTCTGTCGGCGTCGGAGATGGTCTTGTAATCGGGCCTCAGGGTCGAGCTTGGCAGCCGGGCGAAACGCGATCTGGGTATTTCAAAATCGGTCACATGGAACCCGTTGATAAATTCCTTTAAAGCTTCGTGTTTTTCAGGAACGATATTCAGAGAACCGTCGCCGTTGACTTCCGGCAGGAGATAATCCGGAATCGGCGGATTGATACGATGTTCGGCCATCGCCCGGCAATATCGCATTTCGATTTGTTTGAACCTCTCGGAACCTCGCTCGACATTGAAGGACCTCGCAACGTTACTGAAACCGCCGAAATGGTTTCTGTGGGTCGGGCCGTCGGGAAGTGTAAAGTCCCACACGGTGACAGTGACGCCGATCTGTTCGGAGATTCCCCCTCTCGCCCGGACAGTAAGCACCCCGGTGTATGTGCCCGCAGGAACATCTTTCGGGACATGCACATCGACCCATAAAGCCTGATTCTGACCTTTGAAGACATCGAACGGCACGGCATACATGTCGTAGCCGGAGGTCTTAACCGGTTCCCCCCATCTCTCACTGCTCTCGTTCAGAGGCTCGATGGGCTTGCCGGTCCCGGGATTGATGAACGGCACAAGCGGATCGGCATACAATCCCGGCGGCAGCTCAGCCCTCGGACTGGACATTCGCACCCGGACGTATTCCTCCCGGAAGAGCCTGATATTGTTTTTTGCGATTTTCGAGCCGCCCTGCCCTGCGAGGTCGGAGACCTCCACATCGACTACGCTTATGTTCTCCTTAGGAGCAGCGACGACAACCTGAAACGACTCCACCTCATTTCTCGCAGCCTTGATTTCTACAGCCGCCGTTCCGTACGGCTCCTGATTCTGGCCGATGCGTTCCATGCTGTTCAGTGCCGTCAGTTGAATCATCTCCGCCGCCGATGAATATGCGGACACACTAGATAACAGCAGGACAAAGATTATTGCACAAGTTCCATTTCTCATTGCGTTCCTCTCTTAAATAAAGGTTTTAACGAAGCGAAATAATCTGGCATTGCCGCGGAGCGACCGCCACTTTGATCTTCCCACTGCCGACATCGATCTCGACCGGCTCGTTCGTTTCTGTGAAGTCGGTACGGCGTACCAGAACGCGGTCTTCCAACCGCAACCCGGAAACGACTGCCCCCGGCTGCCTTGGCACGTTGAAGTTAATCGGAGTCCCTTCGGCAAGGAAGCGGCCGTACTGCTGGGCCTCGGCATATACCTCGTGGACGAGCCGGATTTCCTTTGCCGCTTCCTGCTTTCTGCACCAGAGGAAAAAGGTGTCCGTACCCCTGAGCAACATATGCCACAGAAGCTCCTTGTACTTTTCCTCGCTGAGCTGGACCGTTTGGGACTTTACGTTCTCGTCTTCGATAGTATGCCAGTGCACGAAGCTGATAATGGGCGTGCCGGCCGGCGTGTGCTCACCGGCGTTGCTTGCCACCAGCAACATATTGTAGAACCACCGGTAATCGGTATCGGCGTAATCGTACCAGTCGAAAATCCTCTGCCAAGTATACACTACCGGCATGGCAAACGTGTAGCCGGTCTCGGGGAATTCGTCGTACCATTTCCTGTACCTGGCCCGCTGATCCGCCTGGTAAGGCTGGCCCTCGACGAAGTATTCATAGTAATCATACCAGTAGCGAAAGCCGTTGTGCGGATAGACGCCGTAGTTGCCAATCAGCACTCCGGGGAAATTGTTTTTTACGGACTCTGCATAAACTTCGCGCTGAAGTTCGCAGCGCAATTGTCGCAGAGCCTTTTGAAATTCCTGGAAGTCGTCGATGTTCTTGATGTTATCGAGGCAGCGCCGGCAGCGTTTGGATGCGGCGTGTGCTCCGTTGAATTCAATTGGACCGTCGATTTCCCAGTCGGCAAAAACAAAATCAGCGTCCAGACCCTTGCCTTTGAATGCCCTGACGAAATACTCGATCTGCTCGGCCATCTGCGGCCGGCGGAAATCGAGCGCGAACGGACAGCCCATATTTTTCCTGCCGAACGATGTGTCCCAAAAAGGCTTGCCTTCATCGTCAATATGCGCCGTACGTTCATCGCCATTGAAAAATGAATCCAGACAACTCGTGGCGTTTATGTTAATCCGCAAGCCCAGTTTCTTCTGCGCTGTGGCGATCACCACAGACTCACTCAGACTCTTTTCGCGATTGCCCGGATTCCAGGAAGTAACCAACCCGACGCCCCGCTCATCGAGTGCCTTGATAAGTTCCTCGGCCGAATCTTCATCGAGCGGGCCCGGATCCATCGCCTGCCAGAGATAAAGCGGCAAACGCTCGCCCCTGTCGTATTTGAGAGGCCCGGTTGAATCCAGCACAACCTGAATGTGGTCGGGCCACTTCGGCGCTTGCTTCTGTGCTCGGCAATGGTTGGCTGGACATCCCAACAAACTAATCACCGTCCAAATCACAATCGACTTTCTTGTACCCATAGAAATCGCCATACTGCAAGGGTGGCAGCCTCAAAGCCGAAGGCTTTGGGGATGGTAAACGTAACGCAAACCATCCCCAAGCTGCGCTTGAGGCTGCCACCCTTTCTCCATCTATCCACAAATTCAATTATCATAATGTCCTAATAGAGAACCTCAAAAGAACGGACTGTCGTTTTGCTGCCTTTCTCATGTTCGGCCTCAACGACAATCGTATGGTCTCGTGAAAGACTCACGTTCTCCATAAACAGGCCGTCCTGTGATACAGTCAGCTCTCTTCCATTAACGCGGATTTTAGTTCCGGGCTCCGCCCATCCGTGAAGGTCAATGGCACAATCATTCGCCACGGCCGAATGTTCGATAGGGTTCGTCTGGACAATCATTTTCGGCGACCTGTCAAGATCCAGTAGTTCATCGATGACCTGCTTTTTCGCGGCATACAACGCCTGCGGGTCCCTGCTGAAATCACTCATCGTTCTGACAACCTGCGAAGCAATTTCCACCCCTCTTCTGGACGGTTCAATCATGGAGAAATTATCGCCAAGTCCGGCCTTTATCTGTGCAATTTTATTTTCGAGCATCCAGAAGTATTCGTAGTCCTGAATCCCGTTGCGCATTTGCTCCCAGCGCAGGGAGCACAGGAGCCCGTCTTTCTTGGGGTACACATGCCAGCCGTCGCCGCGATGCTGCCCCGGGGCCTCGAAAGGATCGTCCGTCCATTGATTGAATCCCCAGTGCAGATATCCCTTCAGTCCGAAACGGTAGTTCGTCCAGTGGAGTATGCGGGATTCTATCAGGGCGACGTCCGCGGTCTTGTTCGGATATGAGCCATTCTGAAATATCCCCACGGTATAGAACCACAATTCATTTCCTCGGCTCTGAGCTTCTTTGTAAACATCGTACCACGTGGCGAGGTGGTCCAGCTTGGGAACCCAAATCTCCAGCCTGTCGAAGCAGTGCGGCGTCTCTATAGCGTCCATCCTCCTGATCGCCGGGGCGTACCGGTGCACAAATTGCGAAGCCTCTCTCCAACTTGCCACATTATGATTAGACGGCTCGTCAGCAATATGAAATACCGTCTTCTCAAGCCAGCCTTTTTCTCTAAGATGATTTTCCAGCGCCGGCAAAAACTGAGGCAGAAACTTATCGCCCGGAATCGTCAAGCTCCGGCCGCTCGATTGCTCCTGAACGCGAAAATCCCGCAGCAGGATTTCGTTGCTCGACCAGCCGCCCTCGCCAAACCTCGCAACAAAACCCGTCTCAAGCAAATTCATACGGCCGGTATCCCAGAAAATGTCGGCCCACTTGTCGAACTTCGAGAAATCAAATTTCAAGGAACCATCGGTATCTTGTTTGCGTATAATCAGGTCAAGACTAACTCTAAAAACGTTCTGTCTGTGTTCAGCCATATTTTCAGCATATAACCTGAGCATCTCATAGAACCGCTCCGAATCTGAAGTACCGATATCATGAAATTTTCTGAAATTACCTGTTGTCATCCATTCCGTGATCATCAGGTGCCGATCATCGGGAAGTGTTAAGGGATAAACTCTCAGATGCACCGGCAAAGATTTATTTGCTTTATCCGTTTTTATAGTCACGGCCCCTTTGTAATCTCCAGCCTCGGCATCGTGAGGAATTTTTATTGTCAGGTAAACCGCCTTGTAATTGCCTTTCTTCACAAACACTTCGCTATCCTCGGCCAGATAATCAGGAAATCTGGCGGGTGCAGCGCGAATTAAATCGGTTTTTCTATACTTCGGCGTGTTCTCCTCAATCGATATAGAACCGACAAAGTTCCATTCAAGGGCATTGGCAGGTAGAGAAGTTGAAAGTGAAATATGTTTGAGCGGGCTCAATGAGATCTTAACATTTTGTATATCCTCGGTAGCTTTAATAACACATTGGGCCGAAACATATTCATTTCTAATGCCAAATATCTCAAGTGACTCCTGTGGTTCGGGGCAATTGTAGCCATCTTCAAAAATTCTCACTAAATCACTTACTGCAAAGCATTCAAAAGGATCTGCTTGTGC
>Ga0307379_10005139_pt1 | contig 18377 bp, 31 predicted proteins | sample UN2MG_FD_202237 | JGI IMG/M metagenome (GOLD analysis project Ga0307379, IMG submission 202237) | Soil microbial communities from Risofladan, Vaasa, Finland - UN-2 | ecosystem: Environmental > Terrestrial > Soil > Coastal area > Acid sulfate soil | place: Finland: Risofladan, Vaasa | collected... | reverse complement strand
TTACTTCTACTTCTTTTTTTATTTCAACTGCATTATATAACGTTGATAACAAATTATAGAATATTTTAATATCTTCACCTACGATTTGAAATGGTTCTTTACCTGTCGGTATTATTTGTAATGCTAATTGACCTGTTCCATCAACAAATAATTCAGATTTGAAACTTGCATTTTCATTTTTATATTGTCTAAAAAACTTATCTTTAGCTTTTTTCTGGTTCTTCTCATCTTCTTGAAGTTGTTTAAAATCGTCTATATTCATCTTAGTCTCCTTATTTTATATAACTATAAATATATCACTTTTTTCTTTTAGAAAAAAAATAGGTTGCTATTAACCCCATAGATGTTATCACTGGCAACCAATTTATAGACTTATTAGTCAATTTACTATTAACAATACTTTCGAGGTTCATACCGGTGTTTACCTGCTTTATAGGTCTATTACAATATATCTCATTTGTAAAAGCAACTTTGTCTGAAAATGAAGAGAATGCAAATTCAAGTGATTGACCACTTTTATTGTCAATCAACTTTAGTTTATGTTTTTCATCTTCAAAAAAAGAGTCCATTTCCCAATCACCGTCTAATACAATATAATTGATTTTAGAAAATGGTTCTGGATATCCAAATTCAGGGTCTATATATTCTTTACCTGCAAATTCTAAAATACTCGTATCAGACTTATAAAAATCTCTTTCTGCTCGTAATACATTTTGAGCAGGAAATACATCTTTCCAATTTATTTTTCTATAATTGGATAGTTTATTCCTCAGTTCAACTGATTTCATTATTTTTTCCTATTTCTATGACTTTATTCATCATAATTGTTAGTTTGTAATGTTCAATATTTTTATCTTCATGAAAATGTCCGGCATACCATCTATCATAACCCCAAAGCATTCTTCTCAATATTTCATCCAAATAATTTGCAACTGGGTCATTATATTTTTCTGTAAATGTTTGAAATTCCTTGAACATATTTATACATTCTCTTGGCATTGTATGAGTGATAATATAATCAACTTTATAACCAACTGCTTCCAGATTGTCCATACCCATTTGCATAGTTTTGTAATCAGGGATTTCCTCTGGCCACCAACTTTTACCTTCAACTCTCCATTCTTTATCAATACTCAAACCACCACCAAACAACCAGAAAGTTTTACCACCAAAATTATATACATATCCATTTTTCAAATGAATAACTTTAGGACTAATCATACTTGCTTTTCCGCCATAAAAATCTATAACCGGATATTCATTTAATCTTTTATGATTTTCGTGATTACCACCAATGAACAAAGTATAATTTTCTTTACAATCAAACCAATTCAACCAATATTGCTCAGTTCTATCTGGTTCATTTTTCCAAATAAAACCAAAATCACCGGCTTGTATCAAAAAATCATTTTCAGTCAACACTTTTTGTTCTGGCCAATTGTCTATATTTAGTTTGCTAATATTATGTTCTCCGTGGGTATCACCACAAACAAATATTCTGCTATTTTCGTTTATTTTTATCATTATATAATTACATAAATTGAAACTATTATTAGAACTATTGCAAATACAAATATAATTGAATGTATAATATACCCGGCAGTTGCAAAAGTTTGTTCTGCGATTTGATTATAAAAATCTCCTCGAGGATTTACTTTAATATTTAATCCATTTTTAATATCTTTACGATTGTATAAATAAAGAATAGTATTTAAGATAAATATTCCTATTCCAATATATAACATTATTGTATAATCTTCTGTCATTTTTTAACTTTTTATTTTTAAAGATATGTAAATATAAACTATTATTTCGTCACTGTAAACAGTTTTTAAAAATAAAAGAGATCCGTTGCAGGATCTCTAATTTACTATTCGTTAGAAAATCTTCTAACGTATATAACAACCATCTCAGAAAGATTAATTGGTTCCCATTTAGGAAACTTTTTCATATAACGAACAATACGACGAGCTTTGTTTTTTTCTCTTCTATGTTCGCTGAGGTATCTTATATAAGCAGGTTTTTTCTTCATACGACCGATTTTGCGGCCCTTTTTACCTTTACTTTGAGAACCTGTTTTACGTGCTGCCATAACGCTTCTCCTATTTTAGTTATCTATGCGTCATGTTAGCTCCTTTCTGTAGTTAATACTACTGAATTGTTTAAAAATTTTAATTTCTGATGTTGTTCTTATGCATCCAGAGATGTGTTTATATAAATATAAATAGAAACTACACCGTGCTTGTTTTTGGTCTAATATTATTTGCGATAAAGTAATTCGAGCTGATTACCTACCTTGATACAATTCGGGACTCGTCTCCCGTTATCTCATGTAGCCGCAATTTTACAACTTATTTTTAATAAATGGTTTCAGGTTGTAGACTTTGCCATTATATAGAACTGTCATTTCATGATTATATATTGTTGCATCTAAATCACATTCAATCGTAATAAATGTATCATCAATTATTATTTCAGAATGTTCTTTTTGCATCATATACATTCCTATTTCTTTTAGTGTTGCTACCCAATAATTTTTCTGTGATATTATATGCATTTGATTATCAAACACTTCTGGTGTCACTGCATAATTGTCTTTTATATTATGTCTTTTATATTCTTTTCTTATTGCTGCAGTATCTGGAATGATATGGTGATACATTAAAATGCACCACTTTCCTTTTGCATCATTTATTATTTTATTAAATCCTTTTGTGTTTGGTAAACTATCATTATATGTAGCAAACGAGTTCAATACATAATAATCTAAATCACTAATATCATTATATTTTTCTGTTCCTGACCTGCCAAATAAAAACCCACTTGATTTTGTTGCTAACTGGACTTTACCTTGAGTCTTAGAATATGGATAAAATATAGTTGTAATGTCTGCTGGAGAAAAATAAGAGTTAACAAAGTTTAATTCTTTTGTCATTTGCTTATTTAATCTATTCCAATCCAATTTACTACTATATGGTTTGTGTTTCATTCCATGCCAAGCAATTTCATTACCCCTTGCCCACAATGCTAATATATTTGATTTTGACATTCTTTTATAAAATGTATATCCATCTTCAGAAAATGATTTAGAAGTATCACATAACCAATCTCCAACAACTCCAAATGTTGCAAATAAATTGTATTTTTTCAATATAGGAAATGCATATTTATATTGACCTAAAGAAGCATCATCAAAAGTTATCGATACTGCAGCATCTTTATTATTGTAAAAATCTGTAAATCTTGGTTCTTGAGCAAACAACGTTCCAACAAATAATAATATAAATAATATTTTAGAAAGCATAAGTTATTCTTATTTTTCCGTATTTATACCAAAATGAGCCATAAGTATCGTTTTGAGAATTTGTTGCACCAAGAATTAGTTCACCTGATAATGTAGGTGTAAAATCTGCTCCTATTCTTAGGTTTGTAAGAAATAATCCTTTCAAATCATTTTCTATTTCTTGAACACCGCCACCAAAATAAAATCTTGCATAATATTGAGGACTACCTAATTCTCCACGCATACCTACACCAAAGTTATATTCAGATAAGTTTGCAGGACTGAAATAATAAGGATCCCAATCTCCGCCTGTCATTATTTTAGTTTTAAAATCTATAAAAATCCACTCAAGAGTTGGTAATGTATAAACTGCTCTATATGTTTGATATAAACGATTAGTATTATTACTGATTTCATTATATGTAAATCCTGCAACTAAAGTAAAATCACTAAACATATTATAGTCTACCGATACTCCAGAATAAGTTGATACATATTTTTGAGTATTTGTTTCTGCTGTTCCAACTGACTCGTGTTCAACATACCCCTCGAAGTAAAATAAATCACTTGGAGAATATGTAATTAGACCATCATAAAATATAGGGTTCCATTGTTCAGAAAATAAAAATGAAACATTTGCACCTATTACAAGATTATCAGTTATAGAATAATGACTATTTAATCGTAAATCTTTAAATGAATAACTAACATTTGGGTCTACATAATTTCTATTTCCTGTCATTACACCAAGTTGTAAATTATCTAATACATCTCGGTTATAACCAAGATAATATTTGTATGTGTTTGAACCTTCATTATCACCATCAATCGCAATATCAGTAAATATTCTGTTTTGTGAGTGAAGGGTTATACTTAACAATATCAATATTAATATTGCTAATGTTTTGAAGTTTACCATATTCTTTTCCTTTTTAATAATTCTGAAACATAACCTGACAACGTTGCAGGTGTCATAATTAATTGATAAAATAAGAGATAAATAAAAAATCCTGACTTATTCTTTTGAGGCATTTCTAATAAATTATTTTTCATAGATTTCTTTTGAATACGATACATAATAAAATTAGAAATTAAACCAATTGGTAATAAATACAAAGTCATTATACTTGCCATCAAATACCATTCAAAGAAAAGTGCTGCTATTACACCTGGAACAAATATAAATAAGAATGTAAAATCAATGTATGGGAATACAAAGTTATACCAAACGAAGGGCGTATGCATTTTGAATGCAAATAAGTTTTTTGGATATGATTTGAATGCTTCTATTAAACCACGAGCCCAACGTTTTCTTTGTCTAAAGAAATGTTTATAGGTTTCAGGAACATTTGTAAATGCAATTGCATTTGCTTCATAACCAACTTTATATCCTAAAGAATGTATACCCCAAGTCAATACAATATCTTCACCTATTTTATCTGGCCATCCACCTAATTCTTTTAGAACAGATTTCTTATAAACAGAGAATGCACCTTGAGCAACAAGGGTTCCTTTATACATAGATTGAATACGTTTTACAGAAGCAATACCAAAAATATAATCCCACTGTTGTATTCTTGTCATTAAAGACTTATACCCATTATCAACAAGAATGGTTCCTGCGACTGCTGCACAATCTTCACCTCTATTAATAATATGAGCCATTAAATTATATACAGCTTTTGGTGTATGTAAAACTGAGTCTGCATCTAAAGTAATAATAAAATCGTGTTTTGCAAAACTTAAACCATCATTCAATCTATTAGCTTTACCAACACTTTGGTTATAATTGTATAATTTAACATTTACATTTTTATTATAAAGATGAGGCTTAGTTTTATTAATCCATTTTTGATTATCAATCATACTACCAACTTGCATTATAGTAGTATCTGTTGACCCATCATTTAAAATAATAACTTGAATATCTCCATCATATTGTTGTCTTAGAATAGACTCTAATGTGTATTTGATATTTTCTTCTTCATTTTTTGCTGCAATTAGAATTGAAACTGGAGGGTGTTCTTTTAATCCATTGTAGTCTTTTCTTTTATCCATAATAAGAGATGCATTTATGAATGCCATTGCTAAACCTGGTATTAATGCAATTCCTATTACAGAAAACCAAGCAAATGATAGACTAAAAACTATAGCAATATCTGCTATCCACGGTATTCCGAAATACATTGTAAATATACCCCATACTATAGATGCTAAAATAGCTAATCCAAATTTTGATTTTAATTTCACTACGTATACCTTTTGATTTGTTTATATAACTTTTTAAATAAATATATTGTTGTTTTCTAAGAAACTATAATTCGTAATCCATATTTGCTGAAACTCTCTAACATGTCATCTGCTTTTTGAATATATCTATTGATATTCACTTCAGAAGAATGAGAAAGTTTTATATGCATTGGAGACTGTTCTGCTAACATGTTTGCTATCACATATTTTACTTCTTTTTGTGTCAGTTTTTCTTCGAACTCTGAACCTGTCATAATATAAAAACTCCATAAACAATTAACCATACTAAACCAATTATTGCTAATATGATTGTTGTTTCTTCATCCATAATATTCCTTTATTTTGAGGCCAAGGATAGAATCGAACTATCGGCAATGCATTACCAATGCATCGTTTTACCATTAAACTACAAGGCCAATGTGGGCGGGAGCGGGTCTATGTCACCTCATTGCAACTATCCCTTTTTACCAATATATTTATTCCGGACTCACGCAAAATATATTGAGTTAGTGACAACTCCCATGTGGTACGGGTAGATGGATTTGAACCACCGTAAACTATTCGCCTCCACTTTGTAAGAGTGGCGCTCTAAACCAACTGAGCTATACCCGCATAAATTATATTAATCCTAATTCAACTTCAAGTTTGTTTTTTAAATTATATTTAGTAATTAAAGAAGGTAAATTACTTGGATTTATATGAACTATAAAATAATCAACTGGACTTACTGCTGAAGAATATTCAAATATTAAATCTTCTATAACATTATATTCTGGAACAGCAATTTGATGAAAAAGTCTAAAAAAATATTCATGATTTATTCTAGCTAACATATCTGTAATTTGTTTATCTTTTCTTTGTGCCATTGCTTTTATTGTTGCTAAAGTTGCATTTGTTAAATTAGTTTCTATTGCATAACATAATATTACGCAATCAATTCCTAAATCAACCACCGTTGTTAAATCAATCCAATAATCTGTTTCTTGCATTTATATCTCCAATATTGAGTCGGCGTGGTTGGGATCGAACCAACCTAATTCAGCTTATAAGACTGATAGACTGCAACCAGCTTCTTATTCACGCCGAGATTGTGCATCCAGTTGGATTTGAACCAACACCACCTTGTTTAAGAGACAAGTGCATTAAACCGTTTTGCTATGGATGCAAATTTATTTATTCCAGAAATGTGACCATTTTTTTAATAATTCTTGAACACCTTCTGAACCTTTATCAAGAAGAACAATACGCTCTTCATATATCAATTTAGCTTTTTGTAATTTTTTATAATTTCTATCTGACCATGCACTTTCTAATACATATACTTTTGCACAATCATCTTTTGTTATTTCGTATATATAACCTATATGAAGACCACCAGAATTACCTGTACGTGTTGCATAAGCAATTACATCATCTGGTTTTATTTCGTGTCCTATTAAATCTTTCATAATAACCTCTTAATTAAAAATGGTGGAGCCTGTTGGGGTTGAACCAACCTTGCCGGTGCTTCAAACCGGTGCATCACCGCGATTGCTAAAGCTCCATAAATTGGTAATGGCAGATTATATATTCAGTTCCCCATCTGATCAATTGATGAGTGTCTCTGCTACTTAATAAACATTACCAATATTTCCACAATTACGGTATCGTGGACAACCAACTCCTTCTCCACTTGGGAGATGAGATAGTGCGCGCAATTGGACTTGAACCAACATTTTCAACCATTACCTTAATCCTGCGTATCAGACAGGGGGGTTATACGCGCATTGGAGCTCCCATGTGGAATCGAGCCACATTACCCAGTTTACAAGACTGGACATCATCCATTAAATGTTTTGGGAGCATATTTTAATTAATAATTATTCTAACAAATATTCCTGGTTCATATTCTATTACTTTTTCATCTTCAAAATCTTCCTGATCTTCAAATCTGCGTAATGTAATATAACATAAATTATTTTCCTCGCATCTCTTAATGCGTTCTAACACCTCAGTTTCATTCAGAAACATATATTTACCTTTATTTAATTGGTGCAGTATACGAGACTCGAACTCGTCCTTCAAGTTTGGAAGACTTACGTGCTAATACCACTAACACTAATACTGCATTGGAGGAAGGGATGGGAATTGAACCCACAGACGCTTTCACGCCGGACAGTTTAGCAAACTGCTTACCACTCCATCAGACCGCCCTTCCATAAACGAGATAAGACCTAATCCTCAAAACTTTCGTCAACCTTGAATTAAGCCTTAGAGCTCTGGCATTGATTTTTAATCAATATAATTTTTGCTGTAAGGTTATTACTTTTTAATTATACAACTTGAACGTTCTTAGCCTGAGATTTTCCATCTTTACCAGGTTCAGTTTCAAACTCAACTGCATCATTTTCGTTTAACGACTTATAGCCTTCACCAACGATGGCCTTAAAGTGTACAAATACATCTTCACCTGTTTCAGGTGTAATGAATCCGTATCCCTTTTTTGCGTCAAACCATTTTACGGTTCCTTTTTGCATATAGTTTATATCTTTCTTTCTGTGTTTGAAACCGTCAAACGTCGGTGTACATTGATCGTTCTACTACTTGAAACTCTTAACCAACTACTAAAAAATTTGAAAGTTCCATTCATTGTTGAGGGATGTCACTTACAACCAACCTAGTAGTCGCCGAGGGATTCGAACCCATCACCTGTATGGCTCTTAAGACCATTGCCTCTTCCAGTTGGGCTACGCGACCATAAATGAGGTACATAATCCCTTTATTTTGCCAACTTCCAGTAGGATTATCCTTTATCAACCCAGTCCTCAGCTCAAAGTTAAGTACCTCGTCTAATTATATATATAGTTGCGGCCTCGCAGGGACTTGAACCCATTCGCCGAAATACATCTCATATTTCGTTCTCCCATTGAGATTTAGGCCAGTGTATTCTCGGAAGGATTCGAACCCTCACCATTGGCTTAGAAGGCCTGTATGCTTATCCGTTACACCACGAGAACATTTATTTTTCTTTATTTAATAACTCAATATCTTGTAATTTTCTACCTAGAATATCATCACTTGCTAATTTTAGTAAATCATCTGCTAAACCTAATACTATCAATACTGCAAACCAATCTTGCATCTTTATTATCTTATGTCCTTCTTCTATTCCTCTAATTGCAGACTCTGATAAGTTAGCCCTTTCAGCAACTTGTGCAATTGTCAATTTTCTTCTTAGTCTTGCTAATTTAAAATTTTGACCAAGTTGATGATAATATTTTTCATATTTAGGTAGCATTTTATATCCTTTATTAAAAATAAAACTCACTTCCAATCTTTCGACAACCTCAGTGAGTTTGCTTGACCGCTGTCTTTACCATTAGACTATACACCCACCGAAATGGATGCACTGGGACTCGAACCCAGAATCCGCGGTTTTGATCGCTTTTTTATTGCTGTTAGGTTTTTATTTAGTGCACCCGGCCGGGATCGAACCGACGAATCACGGTTTAAAAGACCGTTACCTTACCACTTGGTTACGGATGCAATTGTGGTACCTATAGGACTCGAACCTATACTTCACGGTTTAAAAGACCGGTACGCTAGCCATTAACGTCAAGGTACCAAATTGTGGACAATGTGGGATTCGAACCCACCTGACATTCTCGGTGCAAGCGAGACGACCACCCCTAGCAGTCCCAGAGCCCATTTGATATTAAAGTACTTTTACTTTATTTATTGTATATTCAACCCAACCTAAATCACCACTAGTCCAAGCATTACGACCATCTTTTTTCCATTTTAAAGCTAGCCCAATATCTGAGTATTTGTAATCTTTCTGTGCATATTTTTGTGCTTTTTCTAAAGTGCCAAATGTTTTTACATACATAATACTTGTATATTCTGTACCCATTGGACCACCTAAGTGACTCATATCAGTTGCTGTTAAATTAAATACATAATCCATAAATAACCTTTCTTGTTTGAAAATGGTGGAGGGAGAAGGAGTTGCACCTACCTCAAAATGGCTTATGAGACCACTTGGATCGCTGGATCTTCCCTCGATGTAGTAGCGTGAACGGGAATCGAACCCGCATCATCCGACTTGAAAGGCCGGTATCCTATGCCTGTTTAGACGATCACGCCATATTCCCACTTCAAATCTTTCGATAACCTCTGTGAGAGTTTTTTTTCCATAAAAAAGTTTTATGCTGTTAGGTTTTTGTAGCGCGAATGGGACTTGAACCCATATCCTCAGTTTGAGGGACTGATAAACTAAACCTGTTATTCTATCGCGCCATAATTCTTACTTATATATTCTACTAATTCATCTGCAATATCAATTTTTGTTAAAATCTGAGAAGTATCAAATGTTGTTGTACTATTGCATTCTAAAAAATAATATTCTCCTGTATCTAAATCTTGCATAACATCTATACCTGCATATTCTATTTCAAGAGCTTTTACTGCTTCTAATGCTAATTTACTTGCATTATCATCCCAATCTTCCCAACCATCTGCACCTTGAGCTAAGTTATTTAAAAATTCTTTGCCATGTCTTTTTATACTTGAAACAACTTTATCACCTATTACAATAATTCTCCAATCTCCATCATTTCGTATTGGTTTTTGATAAATATTACTTGGAGATAAAATATGTTTCGAATATAATAATTCAACACCTCTACCCATTGACCCATGTCTTGGTTTACTTACAAATGGAATAAAATCAATATCTTTAGCTTCTTCAGAAGTATATGTTGGAATATGATTAATTCCAGCTTTCTTTATTATTTGATACTGAATATATTTATCAAACTTATCATAATGAAAGTAAAATCCATTAATTGTATTACAATTCATTACATCAAATAACCCAAGTGGATTATATTCTAAAAATAGTAAAACATCATTAGTATCAACTTCTAAGTTTCCACCTTTATACTGCATATATTGAATATTACGTTTTCTACAAGCATTTGCAAGTGTCACATAACAATTCATATTTTCTGTTGCTACTATTATCTTCATTTTTATCCGTGTATTCTATGAAACTCGTTTTCATTTGGAAAACCTAGTTTGAAACCAGTAAAGTTTCCTTCACCATCATGTTCCAAAATATCAACTCTTCCATCGGTATCAATATAATATAAAATTGCATCACCAATTAAAATTGCTTTATCTTTTAGAAACTTAACTACATTTTCTGCATCATTTGTGACGCTCATAGTATTCATTTCATTTGCATTATCTTGAATTAATACATAACTTAAATCGTTATGTCTTAATGAAAAATTAGCTTTCATAATATAACCTCGTTTAATTAACATAACTAATATAATAAAAATCTGTATAACTGTAAACAGTTTTTTATTTAAAGTGGAAGACCCGAGAAGAATTGAACTTCTATCGTTCGGTTCAAAGCCGAATATAATATACCGTTATACGACGGGTCTATTTGGGGTGACTACCGGGAATTGAACCCGGGTCGACTGGGCCACAACCAGCCATTCTTACCATTCTACTATAGTCACCATGTAATTTATTTAAAATATCTTCTATCTACATAATAAGTATCATTTGGAATATCGTATTTAAGTAATTTACCAGCTTCTAATTTTGATAATTGACCTAAATATTTACCAGTTTTATTCTTTTCATTTATCATAATAAGAACAAACATATCTGCAGGAGCGTGAACATCAAAATTAATATAAACTCTTTTTTTCCAATCTTCATTTAGAGTTTTAATATCAACAGTTTGACCTGTTTTTAATTGAAAATCATATATACAGGGACCTTTGTCTTCTGTTGGATTTTTATCAATTATATCATTCTGTTTAATTTTTCTAAATGCTATTTCACCAAGTTTTCCAACTCGAATGTTTTCGATTTTCTGATTATTATCTCTTTGTCGTTTAATCGAAAAATCTTTATGAAACTTAGCAGTTTTTATAGCAAAGTTTTTAGCATTTACAAAATCTTCAGTAAGTAATGTGCACTCGTTTTCCATAATATAACCTCTATTTATTATATTAATAAATATTCAAAAACAATCGCAGGTTTCTTCTAAGTTTACTCAAGATTTCACGGACGTTCTGCCTACTATGGTGCACCATTTCAACATCTGTTTTTTCACTGTTTTTCAACTACTAACTGCGCGAAGTGCCGATAAAAGGATTTGAACCTTTCTGCTAACGCTTATGAAACGTTGCCCTCTCCTTGAGTTATCGGCAAAAATGGACCTAAGTACTTATTACTAAATTACCCCGGGAGTAAAAAGTACCTAGGATATAAAAATCTGCCAGGTATTGCCTTTAAACTATGAACTATAACATTGATGCATGTGTTATAATTCACGCCTCTCATACTCGAAAGTATGTCTCTAACCTAGCCGAGAGAAGACGAGGAGTCATTTTAAAATCTAAAAGTAATGCCGAAGGTATCTGTATACTTCGTTTATTCTGGAGATGTTAAATTTTTTATACCGTCATTTGGAATTACTTTGTACTTGAGTTTTTCCGCTATCACTTTTATTTGCTCCGACGAGAGGGCTCGAACCTCCAACATTTCGGTTAACAGCCGAACGCTCTACCATTGAGCTACACCGGAATATAACTTTAAAGATACAATAGCTATAAAATATATAGTTGTTGTATCATAAAAGTATCATTGCTCTGCCTGTAGGAGTCGAACCTACCTCTATACTGGTTAACAGCCAGTCTCTCTCACCTCGAGTGATAAAGCAGAATTTTTGAGCCATTGATGGGGGTTGAACCCACACCATCTTACTTACGGGGTAAGTGCTCTGCATTGAGCTACAATGGCATAAAAGGCCGCAGTGGGCTAAGGATTTGCTTTACTATAGTTATTAACAACACCTTAGTCTCCAATTTATATTCTTGCGCAAGAATAATAAATCAGATTCATTTGACGACCGCGATATAATTGAGGATAGGGTCGGAATCGAACCGACAGATAAAGGTTTTGCAGACCTCCCCATTAGCCGTTTTGGTACCTATCCATAAAATTTATTTCTTGGAATAGCAGGTTCATCAAGAATATCCAGCATATTTGTATCATAAACATTACAGCCACACTTTGGGCATTTATAATGTTTTTTAACAATTAGTTTTTTATTTGGAAAAACTGGTTTATCATTTACAATAGTCATTTCAACATTGCAAATTATACACTTGTTCATCTTACTTTCCTTTCTTTTGCGCGTACGGTAGGAATCGAACCCACCCATCAGGATTTGGAGTCCTAATCGCCAAGCCTTGGTACATTCGCACGCAAATGGGTCGCCGCAATGGGGCTGTTAACCCACACCAATTATTATTTAATATACATTAATAATAACCAGACCTAAAATATAAATCTTAGTATAATTAGAAATATATTCAACTACTGGATTGGGCATGTATTAAAAACGCCGAGTGTCCTGAGCCATTAGACGACAGCCGCCTCAAAGGACGGCATTGGTAGGAATCGAACCCACATTTCTCAGATGTACTCTCAGTCGGATTCGAACCGACACCTGTATAGTTTCTAAAACTATTGCCTCTTCCGTTGGGCTACGAGAGCAAAAAGGTTGCCGAAGGACTATAACCTGTCCTTCCTATTTATTAATATTGGTTCCTCAACCTTAGCACTTAATAAACATTCACGACGGTGTTCGTGAAAAGTCGGCCATATAAATAATGCCCCGGACTCTACCAATTGAGTTATAAACAAATACTAGTATTCACATTGTTTAATAGGACTCGAACCTACAACTACGGGGTTTGTGCTGGTTGATGGACTCGAACCACCGATGTTAGTCATAAGACACCTGCTCTACAGGCAGGTCCAATCGCCGCTATGGTTAAACCAGCAAATTATCCAAAATAATATTTTTTCCATTTATTACCAATATGTTCATTTAATGGTATTAATTTAGATATATCTATTAAACCATTATGAACCATTCTATGACAGTTTGGACATATTAAAGTTAAATTAGAATGTTCATCTGCATTTTCTATTTTTTTACCATTTATATGATGTATATCGCATGTACTTTTATTCCATCCACATATACAACATCCAATATTTTCTTCTTTTGCCAATCTTTGAATTATTTTTGATGCTGTTCTTGAACTAACACATAATATAGATTGAATATTAGTTCCTTTATATTTGTTTTTGCTGCCTTTAGCACCAACTTTACTCCAATCAACAGTATCATATTTTCCTTCAGCCCAGGCTTTTTTAAGACCTTTAGAAACATTATTAGCATATTCTGGATTATTTTCATATGCTAATTTCATTGTAGTTTTATTCATATTATTCTCCTTTATTATAATAAATATAGAAGAATATCAAAAAGTGTAAAAGTTTTTACAGACTACTACTAAAATATTTGGAGCATACCCATATAAAGTATGCTCCGATTAAAAGTGCATATATTTCATCTTTAGCCTATATGCTGGCTGTTTTATATAATTCATACATATTAAAAACCCTGTATGAAGGGTGTGTTCTCCTTGATTTAGTAGGTTCAACCTACATCTCCGTCATTCTATGCCGGTGTTTGATTTAAACTATAAATCTATTGCTCTTATTAGCGTTGGAGTCGAACCAACCTTTTTTACTTCCGGTATAACAAGAGGTATAATAATCTCATAATGCTCTACTAACACCGCAACTTTAATGCATTTCCTCGAGTTTGTTGGCACATGCTTTTCGATTTAAATTATAACCTAGGTGTAAATCCAAGCTACAATCATACATCATTTCATTGACTATTGCGGGCCACAAGGGAGTCGAACCCTCAACCTTCACGCTGACAACGTGTTGTGCTACCATCTGCACCTCTAGCCCAAAAATTTGAACAACCTAGGTCTTCATTTGTTTCCTGACGGGGAAGACTCCACGAATGTCAGGCCAGATGTTCTCAAAGTTAGTTGTTCTGGAGAACCAACGAGCGGTCCGTATGGGATTTGAACCCATCTGATATCTTCCGTGACAGGGAAGCGAGAACGCCAAGCTCTCCCACGAACCAAATTTCCAAGGCTGATGAGCACTTTCGCCATCTATTTAACTGCTCCTTTATAACAGTTGGCCAACTGTGAGCACCTATTGTCCGGATAGGAAGAGTCGAACTTCCGCCTCACGGCCCCAAACCGCGGATGCTACCAGTAACACCTTATCCAGATAAAAGTTGCTGATATAATAATGAATGGAAGCCAACCTGGGTTGGGCCATCGACTATTAAAATCAGCAACATATAAATTATTTTCCCGAATCCTATTTCAATTCGTCCGACAGAACGTCAAAGAGTAAAAAGTTTGACCTCATTTCCCAGAGTGTTTACTACCGGAACAAAGCCGGAGTCACGTGCCCCGAGCGAGTATCAATTGAGGAAGGTAAGAGACTCGAACTCTTACACCCAGTTTCCCAGGTGACCAGTTTTCAAGACTGGGGCGGTCATCCAATTACGCTTTAACCTTCCATTATTTTATAGTTGTAAACTTTACAACTTTATTACATTTATTACAAATAACTGTTTCATATTTGTGATGTGAACCTGAAACAAACTCTATATGAGTTTTTTTATGTTTACATGTTTCTTTCTTTGCCATGTTTAACCTCAAATAAATTGAATGTGTAAATATAAGCAATAAAATCGTGATTGTAAACAGTTTTTTAAATTATTTTTATTTATTTTGTTTCTCACTGAAACAGTGCTTTTTTAATAATATTCACAATTTCTTTAGAACTAACAATATTACATTTAACCTCAATTTTACTAATTCTGGTTTTAGGTATATCGTAATGTGTTTTATGGAACCAACATCTTTTAATACCCAAGTCTTTTGCCATTTTATGTAAGTTTTCTATTGAATAGGGTTTACAAACCAAATGACGATATTTATCACAATAATATTTCATATTTAAAACTTGAAAACCTACCAAGTTTCCTCGATAGGTAATTTCTAAAATCATATTTAAAAATTTATCTATCGAGTATGAGGCATCCCTTTATCTGAATTATATGATGCTTCAATTGCTGTCACTGGTCTATTACTAAACCAATTAGCGAGCGTTTGGGGGCATATATGTAAATTTGATAACATGTGATTTTCTCTCGATTTAAGTTTTTAAATGTATTAATATATATTGGAGATATCCAAAATAATAACGTTTTTATCATTTATTTTTAAATTCTGCTTTTATTATTTTTCTTGCTGTTTCCTTACAGGTATTCTTTGTAAAATAGATATACTTTTCATCTTTCAATACGTCAGTTAAAATGTATCTAATAATTAACATTTTATAGTCTGATTTAGATTTTCCAGCGAAATAAAAACGATGTTCTTTTTTCATTGATTCAAAATATTCATCAAAAGAATTATAAGTTCCTGATGGGTTAGATTTAACTCTACCTAAATATTTTTTACTAAAGTTATATAATTTCCAATTTTCATCTGTAGGTTCTAATATTGTTTCCTCTAATTTAATAGTAAATCTTAATATGTCATTTATTGTAAGGTCTAAATTGTAATTCCAGTTTACATTACGTGCATTTGATAATGTATCAAGTGAATTAGTTTTATCTGGCATCCAACCTTGCCATGTTAAACTTGGCATTCTTTTTATTATAGTACTTTCTTCAAACTCAAAATTAGCATCTTTTAATTTGACCCAAAACCTGCATTTTATTAATTCTTTGTTATCACAATCTTCTATTTTAAATGTTATAGAGTCATAATTAGTTGCACCTTTTCTAATGTATATTCTTTCAACATTAAGAACAGTTCCTTTTAACAAAGCTACTCTAGTTGGCCCAACACGTTGACCGGTTTGTCTACTTTTAACATAATCATCGGTCCAATTTCTATTTAATAATTTCTTTAATAAAGATTGATTTCTATGTTCAGAATGTAAATCAAAAACCCAAGTTTCTGATAATTGTAATTTATCGCCTAATTGTGGAATATATAATTTCATTTTAAAAACCTATTGCTTTTGATATTTCAGGTGTAAATCCACCAAATGCCCGTAATCTTTCACTAAATATATCACCTAATGATTTACCCGAGCTTGTTATTAAATCACTTCTAAATCTTGGGTCGCCAACTGAAGAAAACCTCCAAGCTGTACATAATGCATAATGACCCATTTCTTTAATTTCAGTTTCCATTGCATCAATTTGTTCTTGTGTATAATCTGACATTATTTTATCTCTATTGGTTGTTGAACATTAATTGTTTGTACGTATCCAGGACAAAATCCAAAGAATGTATAATATGGTGTTTTAATATAAGGGTCAGATAATCTTCTTCTATATATTAAAGCATATCCTACGTTTCCTTCTAATCTCTTATCTGTTTGTAGTTGAATAAAATTGTTATCAATAATATTAATCTTAACCACCTTTAAGGTGTCATCATTATCACCTACAAAAGTATATGTATTTGGGTCATTAGCGACAAACATATCACTATTTTCAGTCACCTGGAACTTGATATACGGAGTTGTTTGTGCAATTACTACACCAAACAATAACAAACTAAAAAGAAGGGTCTTGATAAGCACGTCTAACTCCTACTGATAAATGTTGATATCCGTTCATTTCAACCCAATAACCATTATGTCGCAATGTAAAAGTACGTTTGCTGGCATTTGGGTCTGGAATATAAGTATAAACTTGGTTTGAATAATAATCATATCCTTCTGCTTTTTCTACTAAGTCTTTTTGAACAATTATTTTAGTTTTTTTATCATTCATTCCAACAATAGTATATGGATAACAATCAGAACCTACACCGGTTGTTGCACCCATTCCAATTTCTGGTTCTATTGGGTCTATATTTATATTGTAATTATTTTTCATTTCCGTTTTACAATTTCTGCTTTTAACATATTTACGAATGGAATACGAGAACCATCTCTATATGCATGTGAAGAACTACCAAACTTATCAAACCATTCACCAACAACACTAATAACTTCTTTCTCATCTTTCTCATAAAGTTCATAATAAACTTCTTGAGTGACCTTAATGATTGATTTACCGGGTTCTACAAATTTATTAATAAAAGTGTCATCAATTTTATTAATGCAATCTAATTCAATATTAATTTTTTTCATCTTTGTCCTCTAATAAATCAAACGGAATATAAAAGAAACTAATTTGGTCTTTACAAATGTTTTTTGCTGAAACAAATGATTTGTCTTGTGGTAAAAACTCTTCAACCTCAACTGAACATAAATCAGTGTGTTCATCATCGTCATCACTAAATAAATAGATTTCATCTGATGTTGCAAAACAATACTGGTTTCTTTCGTGAGTATTGAAACAAATCATATAAATACCAGAGTCATATTTTTCAACAAAATAATCTTCAACATATTTATGATTTTCTAATTTTTTGCTTGTTAATAACATTTTATCTTTCCAATTTAAATAATTCTAAATGAACTTCTGATATACAAATTCTTCGTTCAGGTGCAATTGGAAATACAACAAAATAATCGTATACAGTTAAACCTGCTTTATCTTCTGGTTGTTTATACCACTGCACATCTTCTTTAGTAAATGTAAGACTATCGCATTTAACTATTCTACCTGTTTTTCCAAGGAATTGCTTTCGGAGTCCATCTAAGTAAGTGTACCATACAGATTCTCCCTGTACAACAGTGACTAAATCTCCTACTTTGAATTTGTGTTCCATAAATAACCTTAATTAATTATAATGCTAATATAAGCAATATTTTCGAGACTGTAAACAGTTTTTATATTTTTTTATCGGTTCTCAAAACCCGATGATTTTTCTGTTTATCTCTGATTCTCTCAAAGTTTACATTTTCTTTGAAA
>Ga0307379_10005137_pt1 | contig 18380 bp, 17 predicted proteins | sample UN2MG_FD_202237 | JGI IMG/M metagenome (GOLD analysis project Ga0307379, IMG submission 202237) | Soil microbial communities from Risofladan, Vaasa, Finland - UN-2 | ecosystem: Environmental > Terrestrial > Soil > Coastal area > Acid sulfate soil | place: Finland: Risofladan, Vaasa | collected... | reverse complement strand
TACGAGAAGTATTAACAGTAAGTTACTCAATTAAGTATTACCTGCAATATACCCCAAGACACCCACTCGTAAGAAACTCTGAACTTCGCGACAACATGGCACGCGCTATTGTCACAGCTGCGCGAGAACATAACATACCTCCCACACTCTTAACTACAATTACGTACCTTGAAAGTACTTTTGACATAACCGCAAAAGGGGCGTTAGGGGAAATCGGGCTAACTCAAGTTCACGGAACTGCTGCTAAAGGTTGCGAACTAGAGACAATAAAAGGTCAGCTTGATTGCGGCGCCCGTTGGCTAGAAACGCAATACCAAAAATGCGGTACTTGGAAAGGCGCATTAACCGCATATGCCACTAAAGGGATGTGCTCTACCGCATCCGGACGTGTTAAATCCGTTATTAATTACCGACTCCGCAAATGGACAAATCTGGATACAGAAATTCGGCCCCTCCTCGAAGATGACTTCGGCGGCTGATTAACCTGTATTGTTAAAGTTCTCGCGTTTATACCCATGTACGTTTTTTACAGAACGTCGCTGTAGTTACTACAGTATTTTACCGCGTTCGCCCAGGAGGCGAACAAAGTCAAAGGCGCCAAGCTCACAAATCCCGCGGGAACATGACTCTAGGATGCGTATAACACGAGAACTTTCAGCTTCTGCTTTTCTTCTACTAAAGAAGAGCAGAAGCTCTTTTTTTGCCCCGAGGATTATGTTATAAACATTGTCATCTAAACGAAAGGAAAACCACCCTTGTACCAAATCGAAAACTGTACCATCATAGGAATTATCGGGAATGCTGGTGTCGGTAAAACAACCGCAGCACTTTACCTGCAATCTCACCACAACTACGTGCTTTTTAACTTCGCCGACGAGCTCAAACTTACTTTAAATAAATGGTTTAATATCCCCCTGGAAAAACTCTTCGGCCCAAGCGACCAAAAGGATACCCAACTACGCCAAATGATGCAGCATCTTGGAACTGAATTTGGGAGAACATTTAATCCGGATGTTTGGGTTAGGATTCTTTATAATCGTATACACACCTATCTCACAACCGGACAAGACCCCCTAGGTTTAGTCCCCCCTTTGTTTTTACAACAACCACTCGTACCTCATATCGTAATCCCTGATATACGCTTTGCTAATGAAGCAGAACTCATCGTAAACCAACTCGAAGGGACTCTCGTACGCATAACCAAGGAAGTTCCTAAAACATCCAAAGATATGACAACGGAACAACATGCGCATCCTAGCGAAACGTTCTTAAATGAAATCGATTCAACCCTAATAACCTACACGATAACCAACGATGGAGACCTTGCTGACTTGCAAACTAAACTAAAAAAAATGATAATAAAGATAGAAGAACCCCCAATACCAACATACTCATGGTGACATAATGGATAATGAATATCAAGTAAGTAAAGTAGAAGGTATAATTCAACCCTTAGAGAACGAACTCGGACACGCATATGAAACTAGGATCTATATCCTAGATCATACTGGCAAAAAAATAGGAAAAGCTGCCCTCTTAAAAGCAGAAGATACTTCGCGCTACTTTTGGAAACTATTCGATATATCTTGTAGTGGAGAATTACCTACTGACATCGAAGTCATAACTGAAAACTGGGTCTTAGACGCCCTAGTATTTTACGAAGGTTTCGGTTTTCTTAGAACTACGACACATACAGCTCCCTTAGAAATATCGCACCAAAAATTCTTTGTCAGCAATCGAAACCAAGTGATAGCACTACCCAACAGCCTATTCATATATAGGGTCGCTACACTAAAAGCTCTCGACGGAAAGGAATGACAATGCATCCAGAACTAGAAAAAAAGATTCAAATGGGAAAGCTCCAACACCACTTGAGGCTCCCCCCCGAAACAAGACCAGCCATTGACCGCACTAAACTCAATCCCCTTCCTCCTACACGTGAGGGGTCTTCTATCCTACAACAACTCAACAACTGTCCCATGCCGACCCTCACAAAGAACCTAGATCTGGCAATTAGGCAAAGCATGGAAAGCAAAGACCTAGAGGCGGTAGACCGTCTTTCTGGCGGCACCAAAGCCTGCCTTACCGCTGATATTCACTGTACGCAAAACTTGAAAACGCGCGTAGTGGTTAAACTCACCGAAGACGACGAGCTCTCCGCTATGACACAACAACTGGAAGCCCTGGCTTGTGAAGCAACTACGCTCGCGGATACCCTACGTCAGATGGAGCAAACCTATAACCACCTCGAGCACGAACGATTCCAAAAAGTTGTGAGCAAATATGGGCTTAACGTCAAAGAGCGCTCATACCGCGTAAATGAAATAGACGGAACCATCGAACTCGTTGAGACCAATTGTGCTGAATGTGCCCCCGTAAAAAGCCTAGAGGCACTCTTGAAAGGACCTGAAAATGTCACACCCTGAATTGCTATCTATCCTTGAAAAAACCTGGGTGCATAGTAAAAAGTTTCTCGCATTCCTAATAATGGAAATCCTTCTTTTTGCTATCCTAGCCTACATCTTCTACACTACCCGAACCCTGAACTGGGCGACAGCATCCGTAGTTATTTGTACTGTTTTTTCAATGTCCTCTCTTGCGTTAGCTTTCAACTCCACTCAAGCTAAACAGGACTTATACACTAGGGGGATGACCCTCCTGGGAGGAAACATTCCTGAAAAAATAAAAGAACAGTTCACAAAGGATATCGGTCTAAGCAAAAAAGGAGTCCTCCCCCTTATCTATGGGGAAGACTCCGATGTTAAACAACCTCTTACGCCTCAATAGTAGTTTTAAAACAACTGGGAACATCTGGACAATCCGAGCAATCCTCTGTCTTACTTACCAAAGGACTAACATGTGCACAAAAGACATAAAACCAGATAAGTTGCTCCTCATCGAGGGAATTAGGCGCTACACAAAGAATACTGTCATACTCTTCTAAAAGAGGTATAAATCCACTCTTAGCCAAAATAGTTTGTCCGGTTTCTTTTGTTGCAGCATCTGCAGTTTTGGGGTTTCTAACATAAGATTCCCAAAAATCCGTTTGCAAAAGATCTTTCACAAATTCTATATTTACCATGTTAATCCCATATACTACTCCCGCTGTCCCAAGCACAGGACCGAATAAATCCACAATACTCGGAGTATCAGTAACAAATACTCTTTTCCTACTAGTCACCTAATTCCTCCTTTACCCCTTGCTGCAATAATCGCAAAGACCAACTTTCTAAATTATAGTCATGTAACAATTCATTTCTAGTTTTCCAACCAATAATCTCACACTCATCATCGTTTGCTTTAACTACTCCAGAATACTGAAGCGCAAACGCAACTCCAAAATGCACCCGGTCAACAGGGGTATCATGTGCTATTAAAAACCCCGAAGGAATTAGCGGTCGTACTAAGCATCCTCCAAAATTTAATTCTTCTAAAAGCTCCCGCATACCCGCCGTTTGAATAAGCTGTTTAGGGTCACCCGTTGAATCATCCTCATTAATATGTCCACCAAACCCTACCGACACCTGAGCATGCAGCCGTCCTTCTCCTCCTGATTTAGTCCGTCTATATGCTAAAAGCGTCCCATTAGTGTTAAAAAGATAAACATACGGAATAAGCTGACGCCACGCCTCGTCTGCTTCAACATCACCCCGCCTCTTAAACAAAACTCTGGAAGAAATTATATCCAAAAAGTTACTATTAAAACGATAACACGCACTTTTTGTAAAGTGTACTAAAAGCGACGACGGAAATACTGCCACCATCTCATCCATTTTAGACATTTAATTTAACTCCTATGACGTAAACTTATTTACTAGTAAACATTAACACATACACGGAGGTACGTTAAGATGCTTTCTACTGCATACATGAGTTCTTTCTGTTCCAAATTTATCGACAAAGGTATCGTGCGTAAAAAAGAAGAAACGTCCTGGTGCAAAGTCATAAATAAAACTTGGAACATTCTTACGTTCCATAAAAACGACGACAACTTTATGCTCCGCACAAGTACCATGTGTGGGCATATCTACATGTACAAAGGATGGGAGTTCTCAGATAAAACCCTAATTCCAACCTATGTCTGTTTAAAACATGAAGCCATGCACCTGCACGACTTTAAAAGACTGGGACCAATAATCGGGCTGCTAATCTATTTCCTGTTCCCACTGCCCGTAGGCCTAGCTTACGGGAGATATTGGATCGAACGTAAAGCTATCGTAGAAGAATTACTGGCTGTCTCCGCTGTCGGAGGAGACACTTTCACCCGGATGGACCAATACATCCTCGCCCTCTCCGGATGGAGCTACTTCTTCGCTTGGCCCTTCAAGAGTTGTATGCGCCGCTGGTTCATCCGCGAGCTCCTTCGTAGAAAAAATCCCACAATGACTTTCTAGCACCACAATACGTTCCTCCAATTTTGTCACCCAAGCCTGCATCGCAATATGCGCCTGCGCTAATTGATTATTAGCACTCTTCAGTCGTTCGTTAATCCCCTGAAGTTCATCGACAACCTTGTCCGCATCTCGCAAAATACTCTTTACCGATGCTTTCGGTTTAATCTTCCTCTGAGACATTCCTCACGTCCTTTCAATAAGTTTCTCAATATAAGGCCAATCACATTGGAAACCTGCAGCTCCTTTATGTCCCCCGCCCGACGGAGTAGGTCCAGCTTCTCCTAATTTTTTTGCAATAGCCCCACAATCAATACGGTCAGTATGTACGCTATATAAGCTCACAGTCCAGAAACCTTCTTTCGTGTAAATAAAAGAGACCATTAAGTCAACTTCGGAAGGTGAAACTTTATAGTCTTCAAACATCAAAGATGAGCCGCGGTCATTCGTAATAATCGCACTATACTCCGCGAAATTACCCAAGAAGCCCCTAGACAATATCCGCTTCTTATTCTCATCTTTCAAAACACGCCTAACACCCTTGCCTTCACGAACAGCCGTATCCATCAACCAGCCGTAGGGGTCGTTTGTAGACGCCAGTACCTTACTCCAAAATTCCCTTCCCTCTGCAGTAAAAACAGTGCAGTCAATCGAACTACAATACGCTTGAAAATCCTTGGCATCAATATCGTTCTGTTCCATATGCCGCCAGGTATCCCAGCTACCTACAAGCCTAATACCCGCAGGAATCTCATCCTCAGGGTGAAAAAACTTCCAAGTAAGTTCACACGCGGAAATCGGTATCCCCGCATTGTCATTCACTGTGCGTATACCGGGAACACGCTGTAGAATACCGGGAGATTTTTTTTCCATATCCACAGTAGTCTGGTGGTGGTCAATCCACACAAATTGTTTTACTGGAATACGCGCAGCAAACATTTCCATAACATCCAAAGGTTGTAAGGAAAAATCAACCATAATTACACTATCGTGTTCGTAATCAATCTCCTTTGGAATAGGCCTTCCATACGCCATAGAATGAAAACATATATCCTCCGCCGAATCCGCTATCCGAGCTCCAAGAGCGTAGTCATAAACGATGTAAGCCGACGCATAACCGTCAGGGTCGTTATGATGTATTATCCGAAGAGTCATTTTTTAATCCTTCCTTTTTGTGTAATCTAAAAAGATAGACACCTACACCAGGTAGTTCAGAGTCTTATACCATGTTTTAAACGGTTTTTACTATACACCAAAAGGTCGTTTTACGTGGAGGAAAACTCGGTTAATACACATCGAACAATCGTCAATTTCTACCCGCTCATCGTTATCATCGGACGCGACAATCTTCATGTGTTTACGATCTTCTTCTGGAAGTTTGCGAAGGATTTCGAAAAGAGTTTGAGCCGTAATAATATTACGCATCACGCATCCGCATAAGTTTTCTAGCTGCTAAATAACCTGCTACTGCAGGTATGGCCATAACCCCTATAGCAATAGGAGCACCCTTAAAAGACTTAAGAAGCTCAGGGGTGACAATTTTTCTATCCTTTAAAGACCGCATTAATAGATGGCCTCCCGCAACACCTAACCCACTACCCGCTCCGAGAGCCAATCCATGCTCTGCTGGCGAGTAATCTTTCTTCCACCATCGCGGGGCACTCGCATTCTCTTTTGGGTTTTTCCAAATAACACTCGGAGCATTAGCCCATAAAAGTCCACTCAGTCCGGTATTCAATATCTCAGACGGAATATTCCTAGCCCTTAAATTCCTCGTAGCTAGTCCTGCTGCAGTCCCTATAGCCCCCCCTGTTAACGTCGCTATCCAGCGCTCTTTTTGCTTCCGGTCTACAGCTTGCTGTCCCAAAATATCAGTGGCCATCTCGTCCGCTGTCTTACGCATTACGCAACCTTTGTAAACCCAAGATTGTAAGACCACGTCAAAGAACCCTTAGTCCCTACGAAGGAAATTAAATATTCTGCACCCGCTGGGATATCCGCATTATCCGCCACGTATTCAAACACACCCTCCGCAGAAGGTGTGGCTGCACCCATATCCACTACCTCGGTACCGTCAGGAAGAATAATCGATGCCGACGCCGTCGTGAAGTCTGTAGCACGAGTACCGTCTTCATTCTCTACCCAAATAGCGATGGGTATCTGCTCGGTCGTATCTTTGACCGCCACAAATCGAGCCCGATACGGACGCATGCGCACATCATAAACTTCAACGATAGAATCCCCTGTAGTAGGAACTCCCACCTCAACCTTCCAAAACCCCGCGCCAGGAGGATTAAAAGTCATCATATACTCGCCCGGAGTAGCTACAATCTCCGTTACCGTAATCGACATAATCTGCGACACACCGTTTTTCCAAGAAATCGGATTGAAAACTGAAATCGCTGGAATCTTAGCGGTCTGCCCTGGATTCCAAACCGGAAATTGGTCAATCACAGGCTCGCCAGCATACACAATACGCATAGGACACCTCGTTTCATCTTAATTCTATACTATACTTGAAAAGAACGTAACGACAACCTGCTGACGAGGATACTCATATGGAAAAAACAATAACGATTACGTCTCTCAAAGACCCCATCACTATTACAGATCCCGATACCCGAGAAGGGACGTTCTCTGTTACCATACCAGCCCTGGCTACAAAAACATTCAACTGCGAATGGTCTCGTTGGCACCGAATTTCCTCCTTAGTCGAAAATTATAAAAAAATAGACCAGTGTACCTATACCGTTACTAACGTTCCCGCAACAAATGCCGCCAGCGCCGCTCACGACACCATCCGGATAAATGGTCTTCGTACCGACGTCTCGGCCCTACAGGCATACATCACAACTCCCTACGCCGACTATGCCGCCCGAAAAGCTGATACCGACTTCAACACGAGAAACCTCGAGAAACTATATCGGCAAGAAGATGACAGCTCTATCTGGCGCCTGGACCAAATTACACCCAATATAAAATGGTCCCAAGTAAGCGGAGTCCGCGTAACATACGAGAATCAAACAATTTATGTTAACGGAGCCAGTGGAAATGATACAACGGGGGATGGTTCAATTACTTATCCCTATAAAACACTTCATTGTCTCGACGACTTCGATAACCGAGTACTTAAACACACAATAAAAGTAATCATATCAGCCGGAACCTACACTTATTTTCCTGCCACACTAAACATCCTCCACGAGAAAGGTGGGCGTCTTGTTCTCGATGGTAGTGGCGAAACATGGCCCGTATATGCTGGACCCTTTACTCTCGATTCTGTGGCAGGCGTAGGAGAGGTATACCCCGGCTGTGCCGCACTAGCTACGGACCTAGTAGTTACCGCAGCCGGATGGGAAGTAGATGAATTCTTTAAAAAGTCTATTAATGTGCTCACCGGTGCACAAGCAGGGGGCGTCTTTCAAGTATTTAAAAACACAACCGATACAATAAGAACCTCTATGGACTGGTTTGGGTTTGACGCAGGAGACACGATAGAAATCGTTACCGAACCCGTCGTCATCGAAACAGCCACGACCACAACAATTAAAGGATCTGGTCCAGGAGCTTTTCTCGCCCCGGCATTCCCCTTTCACGAGGACAACTCCCTCTGGATGGCTGGTATACGTTTTGTGTCAGACGCTGGAGAAAATCCAGTAGAGTTTATCGACCTCGGCGCAGTAATAACGGCATGCTCATTTGTAGACGAATACGCCGGACTCGATAGATCCGCCGGACTCCGCCTATACCACTCCTCTATCAATATGACCTACGGAGACCCCAGCACTTTCCTGAATCCATTATTCGGAAGTGACTACTACGTACATCCGTTTACATCAATAGCCAACCACCCCGGGGCTGAAGACCAGTGGGCAGACATTCAAGCTAATAATTCTAACGTATTATATGCCTGCTGTCGCCGGTCTGTAGACGTTATCATCGCCGAATATCGTTACTTCGCTGAAATAATGTGCTCCGGAGTAGGCGTCTGGGGTGGCACGTTCTCAACCTTAGATTTTACTTACATTGAACAAATCGGATTCAACCAAGAGGCCATCATAATATATTATGGAAACGTGGCCATTTGGGCAGTCCACGTAGAAAAAGCACAACGTGCTCTAAAAATAGGACTTGCAGCCAATGTTTCTGCAGACTGGCTCCAAGCTAATACTGTAAATATCACCGAAGATTATGCCGTAGTTCTCTTAAGGAATTCCAACCTAGTTGTACAATCCTCTGATGTAAATGCCATGGGCCAAATAGGCGCTCTGACCTTCAGACCCTCAGGAGTAACACAAGCAACTTATCCCGTCTCAGGAGGAACGTCCTATACAGACAGTGCAGGCTCCTGGGCCACAGCCGAATAAACAACCTATTTTAGTTTTCTAGGTTCTTTTAAAATCTATACTATACTTAGGAGGAACGTATGAAAAACAAGGTGGGGCAACCTTGTAGCCCCCGTAACAAAAAAAGGTAGGTAAGAAATGCCAACAGTAACAGTTACTTCTACGGGAGGCCAACTCGTTATTCAAGACCCCAACCCCGTTAATGGGATCTTCTCGAGAACGGTACCCGCATCTGGAACAAACACCTTTACCTGTAGTTGGGACGTTTGGTTCCGTATTCAGGACCAACTTGAAGCCTATGTAACCGCCGGACTCTGCACCGTTGCGATGACTGAAGTAACCCCTACTGGTACAGATGATACCTCTGGCCTTAATACAACTTATGATCAACCCGACTGGGCACTTCTGAACACTTTCCGAAAAGATATAGGAGTCCTCCAGGCTACCGTGGGAACTATCACCAGCCCATTCCTCTATAAGGGCGACGTCGCGGTTAATACCGATTTCCCCCTTATTGCCGATGTCGAGACTGGTTGGTTGTACCACGCAACGGCTGATGTTACAGACGACGCGGGCGCAACCTATACAAATACCAATCAAGACATCCTCGCTGGAGAAGAGATTGTTTGGAATGGTACCACTTGGACAATCGTCGGTGAAGCCCTCACGGCTCCCTTCCAATTCAAAGGAAACATCGCAGCCGCAGCTGATTTCCCCCCTCCCGCCGCAACTTTAACAACTGGTGTTAAAGACGGTTATGTCTATCGCTGTACTGCCGCCGTGGTCGATGATGATGCAACTAAAACCAATACATCCCAAGAATTCTTGCTGGGAGACATTATCGTTTGGCGTACTTCAGGCTGGTATGTTATCGGAAATAGTAATCCTCTAATCGACGCGGGCGCTATCACCCTCAATTCCGATTTCCCCACTGCCACTGCAGTAAAACGCGGTTACTGCTACCGAGTTCTCGCAGACGTAATCGATGATGATGCTGCTAAAACCAACACAGCACAAATTTTCACCGAAGGTGACCAAATTATGTGGGACGGAGCCGCTAATTGGGTCGTTCTTAGCGCTTCCTACAAAATGATCGAAAAGGGAACCATCGCAGTCCCTACAGACTTCCCCCTCATCGCTATCGTAAAACAGGGATATGTGTACAAAGTAACTGCGGCCACCTCTGATACCGGCGGAATTACCTACACCAATACAACCCTCACTTTCAAAGAAGGCGATGTTATTGAGTGGAATGGTTCTACGTGGATTACCCTTGGAAACAAAGTTGACTTCCAAGTAGCCGTAGCTACCCCAGTCGTACTCGCAGCCAATGATTCAATCAATTTTGTTGATACCACGACTATCGCAGCTCCTTCAGCCGCGGCTCTCCCCGCTGCTACTGCCGCTATGGCTGGTCGAAAAATTACGATTGGTGACAGCTCTGGTTCCGCTTCGACCCAAAACATCACGATTACACCAGATGGAACCGATACCATCGATGGAGTTAATGCCGCTGTCGCTATCAACAAAGACTACTACGTACTAACTCTTGAGTGTATTGGAGTAGGTGCTTGGCTTACTGTTTCTCAATCAGCTCCCGTAACCTCCGCCGCAACTCCCGCGGCCGTTGGTGTAGCCGCCGCCGGTACAAGCCTAGTTTGTTCCCCCGACGATCACGTCCACGCCCACGGAGACCAACTCGGTGGAACACTGCATGCTGATGTCGTCGCGGGTGTAAGTGATGGTTTCATGACCGCAGCTATGGCAACTAGTCTCGCCGCCATCGTCGACGACCATATCTTTGCCTTGGCTTCTGCCGTCGATATTATGACTGACGAATCGGAAAAAACCGGTGCGCTTACTGGAGACGTGGCGAAACATTTTGTTCCAACACATCTCATCATCCAGGTGGCAACCGTTACGGGTACCCCCTCGACCCCAGGAACAATCAATATAGGTACCACAACGGACGGTGCGGAAATTGCTGCCGCCGTCGCCCTTACAGGACTTATCCTCGCCGGAGACACTCGAGTAATTCCCCTGGCGGCCATGACACTAAATATCTTGGGTAACGCAACCCTCTATATCAACGTGGAATCCGCCGAAGGTGCCGCGACCGTTCTGACTTGTGATGTTTGGGTAAAAGGACGCCAGGTCTAATTTCTGCTTCTAATCTTCTATCAAATCCACAATAGGTAAAAGCTGCTGAGGTGTAAAAAAAGCCTCAGCATCCCCTATCTTAATACAATGCAGGTCATACTCCACTTCTTCATTTAAAAGAAACTCCACTTGGGCATCGTATTCTTTTTGAATTAATACGGCATCTTTATATTGTTCTGAAAGAGCTGCTACTTCAAGCTCAGCTTGGTTCGCAATTTCCTGTGTGGGAAAAACGTACTTATTACCTACCGTAATAATTGACCCATCCTCTTTTTTTGCTGCGAGGTCCGTACAAATCTTCGTGCGCTTAGCGTCATACTCGGCATAATCTTTAATTCGATTAACCTGCTCAGCCGCAAAACGCATATCCTGTACAGCATCTTTTAACCTATTTAAATTACGAATAATACAAACTGCTGTTTTAGGCTTAAAAGGTACTGTGGAAAGCATTTCAAAAACATTGTGCATCTCAATAGCTTGTTTACGTGTATATCTGTTCATTCGAATAGATTAAACACTAAAGAAACGTTTGTAAAGAAGAGACAGACCCTAGGAGAACACTATAGCCTTCGCGGCGCCACTAACATTAACATACATATTATTCATCAATTTAGCCACCCCACCTACATTCACGTATACGGCTGCCCCGCGCTTATCCGCTCCGGCCACATTTACCCAAATACCAGGAGTTGTGGCAGCTACGGTATAATAGACATTAACTGTCATCCAGTCCGTATAACCGAAGTCAGCGGCTGCATCAGCGTCGTATCTTATAGCAAAATTGGCATCGCTGAAATCAGTATCAGCCCATGTTCGGCCCCATGTGGTAGTTGGTCCACCCACGGTTTTTATTGAGTAGCTGCCTCCAAAAGTTGCTGTTGTATATGTAGTAGGTGCCGCTGTCGCCCTGCCATTGTAATATAAAGTTGACTTAGCTTTATGTGACCCGAAATCACCATAGGCGCGGTACTGTACTTCTATGCCGTCAATCGTTGCCCCAGACGGTATTGAAAATCCAAATGTATTGTATTTCGCATACATCTTGCCGATACTGTTAACAGTACCCGCTCCGTACATATTTTGCGGATTGGTTACCGTATAGGTAGCATTATGTGCGGTAGGATATGTTGCGCCAGTTGATGCCATCTATCATCCTAGGCTAGCGGTAATAAGTCCAGCTACGTAGGTTTTGTGTGCAGCGGTCATCTCTTTGACGAGGTAGTATCCTCCCTCTTTGTAATTGGCATCAGCGGCAACTTGCAAATCTGTCTTGAGCGCAGCAATGGAAGCCAACGATGCATCAACACCTGTCTTCCAAGACGACGCGGCATAGCCAACATACTTCGCATCGAAGTCCGCATCCAGGGCGTTGTATTGAGCTTGGAAATCAGTCAGCATGACCCACAACGAACCAAGGGAGATTCCATTTGGAGCCGCAACTACAAACACGGCTGTATAAATAACCGTTACTCCATCGTTCCAAACGGCAGCCGTGCTGGTCATCCTATCGCGGACGTTCTTATGCAGCCCCACGATTCTCTCTTGGGCATCTTGATCGAGAGTCAGTTTAGTAATCGTCATAATACTTTCCTTTCTACACTTCTTTAGGCCGTGTACTTAATATAGAAAGTACCATCCGGCGCGTTTGTAAAACTGGCTCCTGGATCTCCAGTGCCGTACATAATACTACCGATTAATGCCGCTGTACCGTCGTGATCTCCTGAAACAGTCATCGCTGCTGCTGTCAAAAGTCCCGTGTTTGAATTTAAAGTTAAACTCGCTACAGTTTTCATACCCAAACTTCCAGTAGCTGCAGTAGCAAAAGTCGGGAAACAAGTGGTATCTGTAGCCTCATTCGCAACCGTAACAGTAGCAGCATTTCCTGTAATACTACCGACAATAGCATCAGTACACTCTAAAGCTGTAAACCAACCCTTAGTAACTCGAGTACCCGTTACACCAATACTGCCGGACATTGTTATATTCGTCGACCCTAACGCCAAAGTCGTTGCTGAAACTGTTAGTGTAGCTGCAGTATGTGTAATAGTAACATTACCATCCGCAAAGTTCAGGACGGCGCCGGTCGCCAAAAATAAATCACTGAACTGTAAAGCCGTAGTGCCCAGAGCAGCGCCGTCATTAGCGTCAGGTACAAAAGCCGTATTCGCCGTAATTGTATCTGCTGTAAAAAGTGAAGACACCAAAGAATTCGTACTGGCGTTATACGTAAAACTCGGGTTCGTCTTAGGTCCAAGCTCACCTGTTGGAGCCGTAAAAAACGATGGGAAACAAGTGGTGTCTGATGCCTCAGACGTCACCGTCATCGTTGTTGCCGTAGGGCCAGTAGGTCCTGTTGGACCTGATGGTCCAGTTGGTCCTGTTAAACCCGTGTGACCTGTTGGCCCTGTTGGTCCAGTTAAACCCGTGTGACCGGTTGGCCCTGTTGAACCAGTAGTTCCTGTTAAACCAGTCGTTCCTGTTGGACCTGTTGAACCAGTAGTTCCTGTTAAACCAGTCGTTCCTGTTGGACCTGTTGCTCCTGTGGTTCCTGTTAAACCAGTCGGCCCCGTGGGTCCTGTGGTTCCTGTTAAACCCGTGTGGCCTGTTGGTCCTGTTGAGCCAGTAGTTCCTGTTAAACCAGTCGGCCCCGTGGGTCCTGTGGTTCCTGTTAAACCCGTGTGGCCTGTTGGTCCTGTTGAACCGGTAGTTCCTGTTAAACCAGTTGGTCCTGTTGATCCAGTTAAACCCGTGTGGCCTGTTGGTCCTGTTGATCCAGTAGTTCCTGTTAAACCAGTTGGTCCGGTTGGTCCTGTTGGTCCAGTAGTCCCTGTTAAACCTGTTGGTCCTGTTGATCCAGTAGTTCCTGTTAAACCCGTGTGGCCTGTTGGTCCTGTTGAACCAGTAGTTCCTGTTAAACCAGTTGGTCCTGTTGGTCCAGTAGTTCCTGTTAAACCAGTTGGTCCTGTTGATCCAGTGGTTCCTGTTAAACCCGTATGGCCTGTTGGTCCTGTTGAACCAGTAGTTCCTGTTAAACCAGTCGTTCCTGTTGGTCCTGTTGACCCAGTAGTTCCTGTTAAACCAGTCGTTCCTGTTGGACCTGTTGCTCCTGTGGTTCCTGTTAAACCAGTCGGCCCCGTGGGTCCTGTGGTTCCTGTTAAACCCGTCGGCCCCGTGGGTCCTGTGGTTCCTGTTAAACCCGTGTGGCCTGTTGGGCCTGTTTCTCCTGTGGTTCCTGTTAAACCCGTATGGCCTGTTGGGCCTGTTGGGCCTGTTGGGCCTGTTGGGCCTGTTGGGCCTGTTGGTCCTGTTGGTCCTGTTGGTCCTGTTGGTCCTGTTGGTCCTGTTGGACCAGTGGTTCCCGTTAAACCCGTATGGCCTGTTGGGCCTGTTGAACCGGTAGTTCCTGTTAAACCAGTCGTTCCTGTTGGTCCTGTTGAACCGGTAGTTCCTGTTAAACCAGTTGGTCCTGTTGATCCAGTTAAACCCGTGTGGCCTGTTGGTCCTGTTGATCCAGTAGTTCCTGTTAAACCAGTTGGTCCGGTTGGTCCTGTTGGTCCAGTAGTCCCTGTTAAACCTGTTGGTCCTGTTGATCCAGTAGTTCCTGTTAAACCCGTGTGGCCTGTTGGTCCAGTGGTTCCTGTTAAACCCGTGTGGCCTGTTGGACCTGTTGCTCCTGTGGTTCCTGTTAAACCAGTGGTTCCTGTTGGACCTGTTGCCCCTGTGGTTCCTGTTAAACCAGTCGGACCTGTTGGACCTGTTGAACCGGTAGTTCCAGTTAAACCAGTCGTTCCTGTTGGACCTGTTGCTCCTGTGGTTCCTGTTAAACCAGTCGTTCCAGTTGGACCTGTTTCTCCTGTGGTTCCTGTTAAACCCGTGTGACCAGTTGGTCCTGTTAAACCCGTGTGGCCTGTTGGGCCTGTTAAACCCGTGTGGCCTGTTGGTCCTGTTGGTCCTGTTGGTCCTGTTAAACCCGTGTGGCCTGTTGGGCCTGTTGAACCGGTAGTTCCTGTTAAACCAGTTGGTCCGGTTGGTCCAGTGGTTCCTGTTAAACCTGTGTGGCCTGTTGGGCCTGTTGAACCGGTAGTTCCTGTTAAACCAGTTGGTCCGGTTGGTCCAGTGGTTCCTGTTAAACCCGTGTGGCCCGTAGCTCCAGTCAGACCTGTATGCCCAGTTAAACCAGTGTGACCAGTAGCTCCAGTCAAACCCGTATGCCCAGTTAAACCGGTGTGACCAGTAGCTCCCGTATGCCCTGTTAATCCGGTCTTACCTGTCTTACCGGTTTTACCAGTATGCCCCGTAGCTCCCGTCTTACCTGTAGCTCCAGTAATACCCAAATGTGTATGAAGAGTAGTCGCTCCTCCATCAGTCAAATCTGTGTGATTAGCCGCAGTAAGATGAACATAATCCCCCGCATTCAACCCCGCTAAATTATTGTGAAGCGTAATTAGCGGCGAGCTAATATGGCTATAATGAGTCGTACCGTTATAAACATAATTAACCGTAGTAGTATTATTAGACGTACCAAAAACAATCAGCCCTAGCTTATCAGTATCCTCAATAGTAACCGACCCACTAGCAAAAGACGCCTCATAGTGACCATAACTCGTAGTTAAATTTGTTATAGTTCCACTGTTTGTTCCACCAAACTTTTTCCATACACTAAACGCAACAGCACTCTCATCCGTATACGCCGCAGGTACCGCGATAGTAACAATCTTATCGTCCGTACGAGCCGTAATCTGATACATACCTTTAGGAGTCTGAACGTAACTCGCAACAGTATTCGTCGCTGAAGGGTCAATCTTCTCCGATGCAAAAGGAGTTCCGCTACTAGCAGTACATGTTCGAGTAGTAGTACCAGGACCGCCCGTTATAGTTACAGTTGCAGTTGTATATGGTCGAGAATAATAAAGATTAAGGGTAAGAAACGATACTCTCCCCGCTATGGTAGAACTTACTGAGGCCCAAATGTCAAAAGCCCAATTACCTCCATCAAGCAGTGTTCTTGCGAGAGCTGTATCATATAAATACGCTGAGCCGATTACCGTATTAGTAGCACAACTAATAGCCTCTACACTCTCCGCAGTAGTAACTGGATTTTTACCCAGCGTCTCAACTACAAAAGCATTTTCCGTAGTTTTAGCAATAATGTCTGTTGTATCTGGCCACCATTCAATACCTGCACTCGCAGACGAAGTAACCGGAGGACCTAATACCCACGCAGTTCCATCCCAACGAATTGTATTATCCACTACAGGAGACACTACTGATACGTCTGCAAGGTCATTTAGCTTATATGCTTTATTTATCCGAACATTAACACGACCTACCGTGGCCGATTTCGTAATCAATGCCCCCACTTGTACTTCTAAATTAGGAGAATCCGGTACGGTTATCTTTAATTTACCTGGAATATTCTCAGATAAATAAAGCGTATTACCTGCTGCAGTCGCCACTCCCCCGGAAAATGAAAGAACACTTGCGACAATAACATCCCCAGGAGTTTCTACAAAAATACGAATATACGCAGACGGCGTAGTCGTATTAATAAGAGTAGCTACTTGCGCACGCGTAGGCGTCGTACCGCCCAAATCAACAACAATAGCTCCTGCAGGCTCCGTATAAGTTAATCCTCCACCCCCCGTATTTACTACTTGGAAAGTATAAGAATTCCCTCCCGTTCCCCCGACAAGAGCATCCATCGCCATACCTTGAGTAACAAGATATGCACTACCTATACGATTAGTATCGAGGTCATTGACAAAACCTCGGACTGTTATTAACCCATAAAAACCATCCTCTATATCCTGTGTAGCGATGCCGTAAACAAATGCTGTTGCTTCGGCATTAGCCTTAGCCAGTGCAATCGTCGGAACGTTGTTTGTGCCCCCAGAATATACGCCCGTAACATAAACAGCCTGGCCGTTATAGATGGTTATCCCAGTATTGTTATAAACACGCGTAAGAGACTCTTGTCCTATTTGAAGAGTAACGTCACGACCTATCTGGGCAGAAAATGTCTTCCAAGTCTCATCGTAGAAAATCTTTCCTTCAACATACGAACCTACTATCGGCGTCGTATCAAACGTAAGTGTATTAATCGGCTCAACAAGTCCCGAAGGTCCGGTGTGGCCTGTCGGACCGGTTTTACCAGTATGACCAGTCGGACCTGTCTTACCTGTTTTACCTGTTTTACCTGTTTTACCCGTTTTGCCAGTGAGACCTGTCTTACCTGTTTTACCTGTCTTACCTGTTTTGCCCGTGAGACCGGTCTTACCGGTTTTACCTGTTTTACCTGTGAGACCTGTCTTACCGGTTTTACCTGTGGGTCCGGTCTTACCTGTTTTACCGGTATGACCTGTTAAACCTGTATGGCCAGTCAAACCTGTTTTGCCAGTGAGACCTGTCTTACCTGTCTTGCCTGTATGACCTGTTAAACCCGTATGTCCTGTAAGACCTGTCTTACCTGTTTTACCTGTCTTACCTGTTTTACCTGTTTTACCCGTTTTGCCGGTGAGTCCGGTCTTACCCGTTTTGCCGGTGAGTCCGGTCTTACCCGTTTTGCCGGTGAGTCCGGTCTTACCCGTTTTGCCAGTGAGACCGGTCTTACCAGTATGACCCGTCAGACCTGTCTTACCGGTGAGTCCGGTCTTACCTGTTTTACCTGTAAGACCGGTCTTACCTGTCTTACCAGTCGTACCAGTCTTACCAGTATGACCGGTTAAACCAGTATGACCAGTCAAACCTGTTTTGCCTGTGAGACCTGTCTTGCCAGTCTTACCTGTGAGACCTGTCTTACCCGTTTTACCGGTCTTACCAGTATGGCCTGTTAAACCGGTATGACCTGTAAGTCCAGTCTTACCTGTTTTACCTGTGAGACCCGTAAGACCTGTCTTACCAGTGGGTCCGGTCTTACCTGTTTTACCTGTGAGACCGGTCTTACCAGTCTTACCAGTCTTACCAGTATGACCGGTTAAACCAGTATGGCCCGTTAAACCCGTATGCCCAGTCAGACCTGTCTTACCGGTGAGCCCCGTCTTACCCGTATGCCCAGTCAGACCTGTCTTACCGGTGAGCCCCGTCTTACCCGTATGCCCAGTCAGACCTGTCTTACCGGTCTTACCTGTATGACCCGTTAAACCCGTATGTCCTGTAAGACCTGTCTTACCGGTAGGTCCAGTCTTACCAGTCTTGCCTGTTTTGCCAGTGAGCCCCGTCTTACCTGTATGCCCAGTCAGACCTGTCTTACCAGTATGCCCCGTAGCTCCTGTCTTCCCAGTCTTACCAGTATGCCCGGTAGCTCCTGTCTTACCTGTATGCCCCGTCGCTCCTGTTTTCCCTGTAGGCCCAGTAGACCCTTCAATGAGTCCCCAACTACCATTCGCATACAAAAACAAACAGTGTAAATCTGTATCGAAAACTTGTAGTCCCTCAGCTGGAGTGCCAATCGCATTCCGCTGGATTGTTGTCATCCTAGGCGGAA
>Ga0307379_10005136_pt1 | contig 18381 bp, 18 predicted proteins | sample UN2MG_FD_202237 | JGI IMG/M metagenome (GOLD analysis project Ga0307379, IMG submission 202237) | Soil microbial communities from Risofladan, Vaasa, Finland - UN-2 | ecosystem: Environmental > Terrestrial > Soil > Coastal area > Acid sulfate soil | place: Finland: Risofladan, Vaasa | collected... | reverse complement strand
GCGTCATGAGAATCTACTGTATCTGCCAAATGATCATTGAAATTAGTCGTAAGAGTACCTATCCCAGATGTGTTAGCATCTACTTCTACTGCAATTTCAGCAAGAACTGCCTCAACCTCTGTCCCTGCATAATAATCTCCGGTGTCCAATACTGATATTGAACTTGCGTCATGAGAATCTACTGTATCTGATAAATGATCAGATAAATCACCTGAAATATCTGACAATAAAACATTATTAATAGAAACGTCTGCTGTATTCTCATTAATCCTATCTATCAATTCAACCAAAACATCTTCAACATTATCACCAGTAAAATTCTCAGATACATCTAATACTGATATTTCACTCGCAGAAGAAGAAAGATTATCTATCGCTATAGCATTACTTATTATTTCAGCAGTATTACTATCAACGATAGTCATTATTTCAGCAAGAACAGTTTCAACTTCAACGCCTATAAAATTCTCTGCCGTATCAAGCACCGATATAGAACTAGCGTCATGAGAATCTACTGTATCTGCCAAATGATTTGACAAATTATCTATAACATCAGTAAGGCTTGACCCAGTTTCCTGCAACGCCCCCTCAACATTATCAGATGTAAAATAATCGCCAGCATCTACTATTGTAATATCAACCGCTGCAGCAGAAAGATTATCTAACGTTAATCCTATTTCAGCAAGGACAGATTCAACTTCTGTCCCGGTATAATAATCAGCAGTATCCAGAACAGAAATAGAACTAGCGTCATGAGAATCTACCGTATCTGCCAAATGATTTGACAAATTATCTATAACATCAGCAAGGCTTGACCCAGTTTCCTGCAACGCTCCCTCAACATTATCAGATGTAAAATAATCGCCAGCATCTACTATTGTAATATCAACCGCTGTAGCAGAAAGACTCCCTAATATTGCATATATATTCGATATGTCTGCTATATTTGTATCAACCATACCGTCAAGAACACTTATAGCAGTAGCATTGTTAAGTATATTGGCAATATTTCCATCAACTCTATCAGCAAGTTCCTGTAACACATCCTCAACATTATCAGAAACAAAATATTCACCAGCATCAGCAACGGTAATAGCTGATGCTGCTACGGAAAGATTATCTAACGTTAACCCTATTTCAGCAAGAACGGCTTCAACTTCTGTTCCAGCATAATAATCTCCGGTATCAAGCACTGATATTGAACTTGCGTCATGAGAATCTACTGTATCTGATAAATGATCATTGAAATTAGTTGTAAGAGTCCCTAATCCAGATGTATTAGCATCTACTTCTACTGCAATTTCAGCAAGAACAGCTTCAACTTCTGTTCCAGCATAATAATCTCCGGTATCAAGCACTGATATTGAACTTGCGTCATGAGAATCTACTGTATCTGATAAATGATCATTGAAATTAGTTGTAAGAGTCCCTAATCCAGATGTATTAGCATCTACTTCTACTGCAATTTCAGCAAGAACAGCTTCAACTTCTGTTCCAGCATAATAATCTCCGGTATCAAGCACTGATATTGAACTAGCATCATGGGAATCTACGGTATCAGCTAAATGATCATTAAAATTATTGGCATTTTGCAATATGTCGGATGCGTTATTTGCTATATTACTAATATTCGTATCTACGGCATTAATCAACTCAATAAGAGCATCTTCAACATTATCAGAAGTAAATTTCCCAAGAGTATCTGTTATAGTAATGACCGATGCTAAATGAGATTCATCAGAAGTATAAATATGTGCCCACAAAGTAGCAACATTTAAATCAACACTACCCCATAATTCTGATAACGTCCCCTCAACATTATCAGAATCAAACTTTTCGTCTATATCTTCAATAGAAATAGCACTAGCATCATGAGCATCGTCAGCATCACCTAAATGATCATTAACGGTAGTAGTAAGAGTCCCCAATCCAGACGTATTTGTATTTACATCTACTACTAATTCAGCAAGAATATCCTCAACATTATCCCCATCAAAATATCCACCAACATCAACAACGGTAACATCTGCAGCTACTACTGAAATATTATCTAATGCTAATCCTATCTCAGCTAAAACTGCTTCTACTTCTGTCCCAGCATAATAATCAGCAGTATCAAGAACAGAAATCGAACTAGCGTCATGAGAATCTACTGTATCAGCCAAATGATCCGATAAATTAGTATTGGTTGTATCAAGCCCTAGCCCCAACTCCTGCAATGCATCTTCGACATTATCAGATGTAAAATAATCGCCAGCATCTTCAATGTCTATCCAAGCGGCCGTACCGCCTATTCCAGTTAATCTTTCTCCAATATATCTATACGCCGTTATTTTTAATGGCAACGAATAACTAATATCGGGATCGCCTTCACAAATCAATATCCCTGTTTTATAATCAAAAACCCAATTAATTGAATCAGTAGTAAATATCTGTTGCCCGGTATTATCCTTTAATATTATCGTATATCCCTGACCAAATCTTGGTGGTATCCAATCACCCTGTCTTGTTGCTCTCATCTGCTCAAGTGTACTACCATCAGTACTTGCATACCAAGACAAATTACCTGGAACTGAAATATCATTTATTAACACAAAATCAGCGACAACTTCAACGATAGCGGAAGATATCCCAGGCGGTGTTTCCGGAATATCATTTACATAAATATCATTACCATGTAAAGTAAACCCTGAATCAGCCGAATCCTCCTCGTAGAATTCTTTCCCAGGACTCGATATTCCTATACCCTGAACAAATTTCCACGCCTTGTCAATCTTTACAGAATCACTTATCATTTTTGCACCTCTTATGTCAACTCAATATATGTGCACGTCACTGGGCTCACCACATCCTTTATTGTTACCCTAACAATAATCATATATCCAGACGCTGCAGTCGAAAAACTACCGGAAGTCCAACCAAAATCAGAGCCACTTGCGCTCGTTCTACAACCATCCCCATCTATACCCGTAAATGTACCAAAATCGTATGGTTTCCCTAAATCCAGCCATCCCGTCAGACTTGGTAACTTAATTTCAATTTTAGCATCTCCAGCAGCCTCAATATCACTTAAATTCAATCCAGTAAACGTCAATGTTCCCGAACTCATTGCCAATACTTTATAAAAACTTCTTAAATAAACCTTATCTCCTGAAAACGAACTATAATTCGCTGGCTGTACAGGAAAATAACCAGAAGAAAAGTTTATAGTTGGATATAATAAGCTACCATTATATACTTGAGTTTCACCAGAACCATTAGTTAATATTACGCTACTACTCCAATTCCCTGTCCTAGATCCTGGAATAACATTATAATTACTAGGATATGCACTACCATCATTATCAGGTAATCTATAATTTTCATCAACAAAATTTTCAACTAAATCAGTAGCATAATTACTATATGTATTTAATAACATATTATTACTTACGCTTATTTGAGATGGATGAGAACCATAGGGACTACGTGGAACAACCGTAACTCTTAAATTATTAGTAAGAGTATTCGACTGTGAAATTGTTATTGTCTTATTTACAACAGCCATTGTTTCACCGATTGCCGGAGGAACACTTAGTGCAGGCGAAATACTTGGGTCAGTAACTCCTATATATGCTGTCGAAATACCTGGCATTGAATATTGCATTGGATTCTGATCATAAACATTATCAAATAAATCACTCCCACTAACATTTAAATAAAGTTGATCAGTTAATGAATAAAATTGTACACCAGATAAATGTTTTGAACTTATCTGATTAGCTTCGGTTAATAATGGTGTATTTACACTTGGGGCAGCACCAGAGTCGTCATCATAAAACATTTTCCAAAGGTTAGTTTCCTGATTCCCACTCGTTAACTCATGGATTAATTTTATATAATTATACCCCTGCCTTAAATCCCCAGGGGTAATGTTCACTCTCGCTTCACCTTTCTGCCATTTTCTAAAATCATTAAACTTAGCAACATCGGTTACAGTAATAAAACCACCAGTACCAGATTGAGGTGGATAAGATTGAGCACCATCCCTTTCTCCATCAACAAATGCTGTTTCAAGATCAAATAAATCAACCTGAACACCATTAACTTGCAACTTTAATATTCCTAAATCAGCCCAATTAAAAGTAGTACTCAAAGTCTCTAATGTAAAAGTTGCATCATTTATTATGTAACTAACATTGTCACCAGCACTCCCCTCATAAAATGCACTTCCATCAGATAAATAACCGGTATATTTTGTAGTAGAACTCCCAAATATTTGAAGATCTGTCCCAGTTAATGGTGCCGGTGCCTCAGGAGCAATTTCTGCCAGAACTTCATTCAGCCCATCTACAGCGTCATTAATCTGTGTAGAAGCCGTAAAATCTAATAATCCATCTGTATAATCCAAATCAGAAGGAATTCCAAGTGGTGCATCTCCACCGATAGAAGCAAATAAAGTATCTATTGCACTGAGATGATCTTCGACTTTAGTAGCAGACGGAGTATAATTTGTAGGAGTAAAAGCAACATCAATATTTCCAGCAGGGTGAGCAGAAGTGTCATCGATATGTGCCTGCAACTCAATTGACCCACTACCCGATCCAGACCCAGACCCACCAAGTGACAAAATATCCTCGGACATATCATTGAGGTTTGTCCTATTGGGAACAAATATATCTATCGATGTATCATCAGTAAATTCAAATGAAGTTTCAACATCTAAAACAGATGAATAATAAGATAACGTCCATACATCAAGGGCTTCAGTTAATCTACCATAAACAACATTACCACTGCCATCACCAATAGGTGATTTTGTAGAATTATCTAAAATTGTAACATAATTTTTAGGATCATCTATAAGATAACCCTCATCTTCCAACGCTGAATGAGCCGTACCAGAGCCAGTAAACGTAGCAGAAACATCTGTTGATGAAGCCAATGCCCCCGTACTAATTCCATCAAACTCTTCAAAATAAATTATCTTCTTATTCTCTAATGAAGTTGTATCTTCTGGTGCATGAACTTCTCCGGCAGTAAGATCTGCCGATGATATTTTGCCAGTCAAATTCAACTTGTCATAATCTATATGAGCATCAGGGGCTAAATTTTCATTCTTTAAATTTCTAGATTGAGTCTCTAAATCAAGTTTTGTTGTATTCTCAAGGCCAGCACAAGCACTACCAAATCCTGCCCCTATTATGTAAAACTCCCCTAATTTGCTATATTCAGCACCATAGACAGCAGCCCATAAAGCATAATCCCATGATAAGATGCTATCAACCACCACTTTCCCGCTAAATTCACCGTTAATATACGCAAAAACCTGATCTGAATAAATTCTTAATTTCACCCAAATACTGGTTTCTGTATCATCGTAATTATTTCTATGCAATAATAAATCACTATCACCCGATGATTTTAATAATAAATCATATTTGAAATTGATATCAGGATTACCAACATCAGCATTTTGCTCTAATTTCAAGGAGATATAATTCGCAGTCAATGTATTATCACCCAAAACTAAAACATTCGTATCTAGGCCATAATAAGCGTCCTGTTTAAGCTTAAAGGTAAGATCAATATTAATTTCAACATATTCATGTGCCGTAGCTACTGGATTATCAGAAAAAACTAACCATGCGCTACCCGTATCATATAAAAATCCACTATTAATATTTTCAGTTCCGGACCATTTTACGGGATTTTGAGCACCAAAATTATCAAAAAAATACGTCTTACCTAAAGGGCAGGATTCTGGAGATGTAATTGCCATCGTTTATCCTTGTATATTTATTTACAGATATGGTAAATAAGAAAGTATTTCGCAACTTTATACTTTATTTTTTGTTCAAAAAATATCGGAATTTTTAGTTTTGATGTTATAAGGGGCTATGACCATAAAGTCATAACCCCTTATCAAAAAGATGTAGCTAAATTTATTAGTTAAAATCTACACAAGTTAAAATGAAGGTTGTTGCAAATTACCTGTCCTGAGCTTTTGCTGACACGCCTTACAATACATTTTACCACTTAAATGCTGTGTATTCTGCCTACAAAAATTGATCTCTGAAACAGTAAGATTATGAGGACTATTCGAGTTACTACCATCACATGCTATCATCTCTTCACCTTGGGAAGGCTGATTTTGCGTAGATGACTGTTGATTACCGCCAAAAACTGCAGGTTGAGGTTGTGGACTAGAAAAATTAGTCGGTTGTTGCTGAACCGGTGGTTGTTGCTGAACCGGTGGTTGTTGCTGAACCGGTGGTTGTTGCTGAACCGGTGGTTGTTGCTGAACCGGTGGTTGTTGCTGAACCGGTGGTTGTTGCTGAACCGGTGGCTGTTGCTGAACCGGTGGTTGCTGCTGATTATTATTTGATACAAAAATAGTATCCTTACTAGCCAATACCTGTTGAACCTGCTCAAGTGTAATATTTTGCCAATTGATGGTATTTGTCTTAAAAAAGTCATTAATAACACCACCAGCCCTGACGGCATCATAGCCCCTTGTAATCCATAGATTCTGCAATTCAGACTTCAATACATTTATATCTACTGGTTGATTAGCCTGCTGTTGAACCGGTGGTTGCTGTTGGAAAGTCGGCTGATGAAATTGCTGAACAGGAGGTTGTTGCTGTTCAGGAGATTGTTGCTGTTCAGATTGCTGATTAACATATCCTCCCTGTTTCTGAATTAAAGCCATACCAGCCTTTTTCAAAAACATCATAGTATCATTTCTTGGCTGAAATTTATCAGTAACCAACCATTCAGTAATCCAACTAGATGATTCAGCCCATATCTCACCTAATGTCCTACCTCGATGCTTACCAAAATCAACTTTAACCAATTCAGGCTGACCTATATCTTCTGATTCTAAATATTCAGAATCAACTGATGATTGACTTGCAACACCAGCAGCTTCTAATTCTAATGCTGCAGTTACCCACGAATCATACGCACGCTTAAAAGCCATTTCAGGGAAATATTGCCCCTGCATTTTAACATTCCCTGGAGATGCACTCCCTACAGCAAAATGCATCTGACCATTAATATCAGGGCCAGCTACACGATAACAAACCATCATTCCATTTTCCTGTACCGGCTGAATATCACATACAACATCAGTTGGTGATATTTTCGCAACACCAGCCATATGAATATAATGCTCATGCCGTATAAGCTCCTGATTTCTTAAAATCCAAGTATTTTCAACGGTATAGGTCGTTTCAGATATATTACCATCATCGCCCTTAACCTTAAACCGTAATGTCTTTGCCATTGTATACTCCTCGCTAATTCGTATAAGAATTCTTAAAAATTAGTAGGCTGATTAAAAACCTGCTGACCACCAGCCGGAGCACCAAACCCATATGATGCCCCCGGCTGTACAGGAGGCTGATTTTGAATCGGTGACTGTTGATTACCACTAAACGCTGCCGGTTGTTGCTGTGGACTTGAAAAATTAGCCGGTTGCTGTGGAGGATGCTGTACAGGAGGCTGATTTTGCTGAGGCTGCTGTTGAAATCCACCCTGAGGTTGCTGTTGGAATCCACCCTGGGGTTGCTGTTGAAATCCACCCTGAGGTTGCTGTTGGAATCCACCCTGGGGTTGCTGTTGAAATCCACCCTGAGGTTGCTGTTGGAATCCACCCTCCTGCTGAAACTTTTTCTTCAAAAGACATACCTTATCAGCATTAAGGTCAGCACTCAATTTCCTAACACCAGCATTATCGTTGTAATACTTAAGATCCATGAAACCGTATACGGCAACCAAATCACCCTTTGCAAGATTTAAACCGGCAACATATTCAGCGTTTTTCCCCCATATTGTAACATTGAAAAAACTACTCTCATAAATCTTACGACCATTAGCATCAAGAACATCCTGCCCATTTTCCTTCTTGGGATAATTTTTCTTACTCCCAACTGAAAACTTAACATAACCAGACCCGGTTGATGTCGCTCCAGTATTGATATTATCTGATAACCACCCTACTACAGATATATGATTATACATAATCACCCTCCGTTAAAACTGCGTTAATAATTCTATTCTATTATATTTACTTATTTTGTTTAACCTTGAATTTTTTATCAGAAAACTCGGACTTATTTACAGTATCAATAGCATCATTAAAATTTTCCATCTCAACAGCAAGCCTATCTAATTTTTCCTGGTATAAATCAGCATATTTTCTACCATTACTCAAATTAACCTTCTTCTGATCCTGAGCAACAGCAAGCTCTGACTCATAATACTCCTTCTCAAACTGCATATCGTTCAATTTATACCTTATCATCCTAATAATGAAATCTTTAACATCATCATTTAGGGTGACGGCTAAATCCATTTTTACGCTATTTCTTTCTCTTGGCATAATCTCTACCTTTCTATATACAGTATAAACTCATCTGACTGGTAAGTAATAATTTACACAAAGATTTTTTATTATTATCATCATTTAATAACACTAAAAAACAGCACATTATTCAAGGTTAATATTACTATATACTCATTCACAGAGTATAATATAACATCATCTAACAAAAAAATTAGTTTTAGGAAATAATATCAAAAATAGGAGGGGCGTTGACATCTTTACGGCCAACAATAACGTACTCATGCATCTTAACATTAAACTTTTGAGCTTTAGCATCTGGCATTTTAGCAGCAAGATTAGTAGTGTAGGAACGAATTACAAAATCATACATAGAAAACTTTGCATCTTCTATCAATTGCGCAGTATGAGCACCTAAAGCATAGAACTTCTTCCAAAGCCTAAAATCCTGAACAACCATTACTATAAATTTTCCATCTTTTAAAACCCTAAAACATTCTTTAAAAACTTCACCCAATTGTTTTAAAAATTCATCGTAATCATCAATGTCAGCAAGTTGACCATTTCTATGCTCATACTTTTCTATATTCCAAAACGGAGGGCAGGAATATATAAAATCAACAGATTCATCTTTAACCGGCATAAATCTACTGTCAGTATGGACAGCCCAAGGAATATACTCATCCCTATCATCGTCAAAATCCATTAAACTTCTTTTATCTGCGACCTTATCATTAACATGACTAATAAATTCCCATGAAATATCAAGCCCTATACTTCTTCTATCCATAGATTTAGCAATTAGGACTCTCGTACCCCTTCCGGCGAAAGGATCTACTATAAGATCGTCTTTATCTGACCAATATTCTACTATTCTCTCTGCTAATAATGGTGAAAACTCTGATAATTTTCTCTTTCTACCAACCCCTGCAGCCCCTTTTCCCTTTTTCCTCAACCCAGGCTCATAAAATTCATCATTAACTAAATGTCTTTGCTCATCAAGACCTTTATGATATGCAATATGCCAAACAGACTGGGGATTAAAAAAATACTTTTTCGTATTTTTATTAGTGGGAATTACTGCATCTTTCTTCGTTGTTCTCATTGATAGTCACAAATTCTAAAAAATCACAATTCGTTACAAGCATTTCTTCTGTTTGTTCAAGTAAATCAGGCAAATCTTCCATCTTATTCACGTTCCCGATAGGATAATTACAGTGACTATACACACACCCTGCAACATCACCGTTAGGGCTTATGTCAACCATATAAGAACAACTATGGCAATTATTAACCAATCCCATCCTGAATAATACACATGGATCTACTATGAATCTTTCGTCTTCAAAAATACCATGCTTATCCATCGACTCTATAATAGTGTAATACTCATCTTTAGAATAAGGAAATGGTTTCTCAAAAATAATATGGACAGTATTAAAATATTTAAGTAATTCTCTAAACCACTCAAACTTTATTTTCCCATTGCGATTTATCAAAAAATTAGCATTTAAAGACCCAATCCCTTTTTTCGATATACCCTCTGCAATTTTACAAACCCTCGACAACTCTCTTAATCCAGGTACCTTACTATGATCTACTGAAATAGAAAAAACATCAATCTTGCTAAATAAACTTGGGCTGTCATTCAAATCATACATATATAAATAATTAGCAACATCAGCAATAGTTGTTATATCTGCCTTAATTTTATTTTTACTACATTCATTTATAAAATCAGCAGCAAATATGCACTCGTATCCAACATTAACCGGTTTTAATCCAGGATCATTAACAGCAATGGCTATCTTCTCGATTCCAGCGGATAATGCTACAGTGGGTAGTTTAAGCCATTCAGACTTATCTATCTCATTACACCCCCTGAGTGGCTCCAAATAACAGCCAGCACATCTCTTTGCACATTCAGCAGTATAATGAACTGATAACATTTTTGGATTCATTATTTTTTATCTTTCTGATCCCTATGCTCAACAATCTTATCTATTAATCCATACTCCAATGCTGCTTCGGCAGTCAAAAAGTTGTCTCTATCAGTATCAGCCTTTATTTTATCCAATTTTTGACCAGTATATTTTGCAAGAAGAGTATTTAACTTTTCTTTCGTAGCAATAATATGTTCGGCATGAATAGCAATATCGGATGCCTGCCCCTGCGCACCACCAAGTGGCTGATGAATCATCACTTCAGCATTCGGCAAACAGAATCTTTTCCCTTTAGTTCCTGCTGCCAATAAAAATGCCCCCATACTCGCTGCCATACCAATACAAATTGTAGATACATCGCACTGAATAAATCTCATCGTATCATGAATAGCCATTCCAGCCGTAACTGATCCACCTGGAGAAGCAATGTAAATACTAATATCTTTCTCAGCATCATCCATCTCAAGAAACAATAACTGAGCCACAACAACCGCAGAAACTCCATCATCAATAGGCCCGTTAAGACAAATCACTCTATCTTTCATTAACCTTGAAAAAATATCATAACTTCTCTCATTACCTTTGTCATCTTTCTCAATTACGATTGGGACTAAAGCCATAAAAATCCTTTCTAATTCGATATTTCAATCCACGCACCCATAAAGAATGCGACTGGTTTATATTTAACTTAAAAAACGATACTATTTCATTCTATTATAATATAACAAATATCAAACAAAAGTCAACTAATTAGATTTTATTTTTCATTCTGCTAACAACCAGTTTAATTAACTGTTTATCAGATTTCCCTCGATCAACACCACTAACCCCTTTAATTACTATCCCCTTTATGCTCATAAATCCCTTCAAATACCATCCTCTATAATGATAACTACAAAATCCTTTTGGAAAACGCATTTTACCTCTATCTAATTCACCCTTCCTTTCGCACCGACCAACCTTACATTTCAGATTATTCTTAACATGGTCAGTCTTTCTCCATCTTACATACTTCTTCCTTAATGGGTATTTATTGGTGATATTACTACAACCTCTATATGAAGGTCTAATTTTATTACCATTAATATCAATCATCCCCTCTTGATACTGGGAATAATGTTTCTTACAAAAACCATAATAAAAGCATTCTATCCCGTAATTATATCTACCCCTTATTTTACAGCCTTCTATCTTACATTTTATTCTTCTCCTACTTGTATGCTCAACCTGTATCTTAACAGAATTTGATGGTCTCCTCATATTTCAACCACCACATAACCTGGCTCACGATAATCAACTCCAACATTGAAACATTTTTTGCCGTATAGCGTCCCTTCAAATTTTCTATGAGAATGACCACAAAATACATACTTTATATTATCATACTGCCTAATCACCTTTTCTATTTTCTTACTACCGGAAAATGCATTCCCCATATTCCACTGATCATCCCCATTTTTAATCATCTTCTCAAAAGGGATATGGTGAATAAAACAACAAATAATATCTACAGGGCTAATATTCAATATGTGAGTACGTAATATCTTTGCAAAATAATCAGCCATATACTCATCTGTTTGCCCCCATTTTACATATTTCCCATCCATCCACATTGTACGACCATCCGGAAATCTTTTTAATTTATACATATTCATAGAAAGTGGATATAAAATATCAATCTTTTTATCCCTAAAAGAATAATCATACCACCCAATAATACCGACAATGCCTATTGTGGTACCATCGGTGGCAGTAAAAACCGATGGGGTCTTATCTAAACAAGAAAATCCATTCTTTGTTGTTTCAATAAGAGATTGATATTTCAAAAGTGAATCCCCAGGGGAATCATACTCTCTTACCCATACGTCATGATTACCAATAACAAAATATTTATGATCTGCAACATCAGAAAAAATATCAAACGTTTCACTAAATTTATCAATTGATGTAGAAATATCACCACCAATAACAAATATATCAGCCTTCTCATTTTTCATTTTCTCCGCTTCTGCTTTCCATGCAGCAGGAGATGTAATACCCAAATGAATATCAGCAGTAAATATTAATTTTATTTTTTTCATAATAATTTTATATATGGAAATACAAAAACAGCATATTCTTTATTTACCCCTTGTTCTTCAAATGAAACAGGAACATTGTTCCTAATGAAAATTTTTGTATTAATAATAATATATCCATCTTTACTATTACAACTAAACATATCAATTAAAAATTTATCAAAAATAGTTCTCCCAATAATAATTTTAGCCCAAAATATTGATGAAACATAATCAGCAATCATAAAAATTGATGAATCAAAAGAAAAATTTTTAGATGACAATGGAATCCTAATAAATAAATCAACCTGATATAAAGATGCTGCTTTTTTAAATCTTTTTAACGCTTTCATGATTTTATTGCTTACATTTTTGTGCCCATAAAAAAGAGGTAAATTTTCCAATATAAAAATTGAATCATAATGCCTCTCAGCAACATCTAAAATTTCCATTAACTCATTTGCATAACTAGTATAGGTCCCATCTGGTGAGTCGTTAATATTACAATATTCAATATTAACATAATCACTCATTTTACATTTAACAGAATTGTGCTGAATAAATCCTATTTTACTTCTATAATCACCAACACCAACTTTATCAATATCTATATCTCTATTCAAAAAAGAATCTAAAAATGATGACCTCTTATCTGAAGATATAATTAGTATTTTTTTGCAATATGCCGCCCTCACCATTTCCTCACATATAGTTAGTAACGCCACCGTTTTACCGACACCTTTTCTGCCGGTAATAACCTGTACACTACCATCTAAATCAGATAAATAATCAGCTATACTACTGTACTTTATATTATTAACCAAACTAATCACCAATCAACGAATAATTAGAAGTAATAACCGGAATAGGAAATTCAAACTTAACATCATTCCCAGACATACCACCACTACGCCTATGTTTTATAATATCAGCCCTAATATTTCTATCAAACTTTCTTACTCTAACAATAATATCTGCACCATGAGCAACTGACATTCCACCACTTATCATATTCGTTGATAAATTATCGTTACTGGCTTTCGGGTGAATAGAAGCTGTTATATATAAATTGACTTTATAACTACGCAATAAACTACCCATATTATTCATAAATACTGAAATGGCCCCAGCCCTATCTGTCATTCCAACTTCCCCTTCAGAATTAAGACTATTGAATTCTACATTCATTACTATATCACTATAATTTCGTCTTATCAAATCACCAACAAAAACATTAAGTGATTGAATTGAATCCATAAAACCATGCTGTCCGTCAATTACATCTGCTATAACATCACTATCAATACATTTGCTCCTATATTCTATCTCATCCCCAGTAACAGCAGCCAATCTATTATGAGCTATTTCACTATTAGTTTCAACTCTATATTTTATTCCAGATGACAACATATTCCTATCTAAATCAAAAAAATTATCAAACCCAGCCATCATAATCCTATCTTTTGAAGCACCCCTATTAATGATAATTGCTTCACATAATCTACAAAGAAAAAGTGTCTTCCCGCTCGCGGCAGAACCAGCCACAACACAAATTCCCCCGTTCATTCCCTTTATGCATTTACATAAAGATAAAATTGCATCTGATTTGCAAATCATAACTCTAACCTTGCCCCACCGATTAACACATCAAGTTCAGAATTTAATAAATTAACACTCACAATATATTTTGACCCCGACTTATCCATCCCGACAGATTTTGACTCTACGATATAAAATCTACTCAAATCACTATAATGCCTTTTATCCAATATTATAAATAACTGTTGAGAAGATGCCGAAATAGACTGTACCCACATATTTACCCCGTGAAATTCAGCAATACTATATGCAAACTCCATAATACCACAAAACAAAAAATCGTCAGAAAAAACAAAAATATTTTTACAACCATTATTAACAGCACTATTTATACACTTTGTATATTTTTTATAAGAATTATTACTTACATTAAAAGCAGTAACAACAGAATCAACCCTAACATCACCGCCGATATTTATATCTTCAACACTATCTCCACTTATAACTCTTATTCTCCTTTGCGCAACATCTTCATTTGACAACATTTTCCTAAACATAGCAAAAAATTTCCTGCTCGTCAGACCATCCTTATTTGGGTCTTTACCCCTAAATATAGCATATACCCTTTCGTTCTTTTTGAAACTATCCTTTGACAATATTTCACATAAAGCAAGCATCGAAATATTCACAGATAAACTAGTTCCAGTAAATAAATTGACGCTACCATTATTATTATTTAAAAAATCTAACAATGTATACTTACTCACAAAATACCCTTCAAACAGTTCTTATCATCTCTTAAATTATAAACCGTTATCCCATTGGCTGCTGCTATTCTCATCCCCATCCCAGTGCCTCCCCCTCCCTGCTGATTAGGAAACGCTATCACAAATTCTACCCCATCAACTATTCCAACATTCCTAGCATGTAATTTACGTATCCCCTGCGACAAACTACCCCAATTAGAATGATAAAAAGCAGCAACGTTAAACCATTCCGGATTAGGATTCTCCATGAAATAATTGCCAGGAACTATTTTATCCCTGTTATATTTAGGATAAGGTAAATAAATATAAACTGATTGTGGATTAACCGAATTTGCTCCGGAAGCGTATGACTGATCGGCACCTATTGCATTTCCAGACTTTATGCAATATCCTTTTTGTACAAGCGATTTTCCAATATTAAAACAAAGTTCTTTTTCATCTGGGAATAACACCCTACTTCCGATACAAGCGATATACTTCACGCCATTCTCCCTACCCCTGAGGTATCAACCTCCTATATATGTCTATGCCACAAATACCATCTTGCCAATCAAAGATAAATTGATATTCATAACCTTCTCGCCTCACTCTGATTTGACCACCTTCTCTATCCCCATACTGTTTGAATATTTTATCAAACACTTCAACAAACTTACGGTCACTGGCCATATCAGAAAATAACGGCAAAGAAAACCATTGCCACCCATCAGCAACGCTTAAATCAATATTCTTAGGCACTATACGAAAAGTGGTGAATCATCAATCTCATCAGAGATCGAAGATTCCCCCACCTTAAAACAGAAATACGATACAAAAGAAAAAACGACGAACAATAGCCCCAAGAGCAAAAAGCCCTTAGATTTCATTACTGTTCTCCTTCTTCACCTTCTTCTTCTTTTTGCACTATCTCCACCATACAGGGCAAACCCTGAAAATCGCCCAATGACGGTGGCATTTTGCCATACCTATTATTATCAACCTTAAAGGTTACCGTTGTTTCTGTTTTCCCTCTCTTATCAGTTCTCGTACTTACACCAGATAATTCACCGATAAATTTAGCCACAATACTACTCCTCTCTAATATAACAAAAATGATTAAAAAAACAATAAAATCGATCTATCAGGAGAAAATATCTCCCCTAATCAACATTACTAACTATTTCTGAGCTTAAATACATAATTCCAACACCAACTACAGTCCCAAATCCAAACCAAAAAGTATTATTAAAAAATCCTAATTTACCCCTTCTTTTTTGTAACTCCTTATCAGTATCATTAAACAAATCTTTATAAACTATTATCTTCTTATTCAACAATATATCACGATCAACACTCAGATCTAACCTACCCTGCTGTAATACTATCTTACTATCCAACAAGAAAATCCTATTATTAAGTTCAACATTGGTACTCTCGACAATCTCAACCTTCTGCTGTAACAGTTTAACTTTCTCAACATTTAAACTGTCATCTGTCCACGCTGCTTCAATTTTTTCAAACTCTTTAACCGTAAAAACAACCATCGATTCAGTAAATTTATAATTTTTACTAGCATCCAATATTTGTTGAGCATTAACGGTAAAAACTACAGCAATAACGATAATCAACAATCTCATAATTACCCCCTATTTAACCTTTCTTTCATCTTCTTAACTTTTTCTTCCAGTGATTCCTTGTCGGTCTTCTTATCACTATATTGAGCGTCAAGCGTACTTATCTTAGCATCAACACTTTCCTTCTGCTTATTAAGTTTTTCAATCTTATCCTTATTAATATCAAGATCCTTATCTAATACCTTTAACTGCTCATCGATCTTACCGGACTTCTCTTTATTATTATTAAGTTTCTCATCTATAACTTTCAGATCGGACTCAGCTTTAGTTCTTCGTAATTTTGACAATAACTCATCTGCCAATCGAGTCTTTTTACCAACGAAAATCTTAACTACAATTACAGTCATAATAGCAAGCACAATGCCTATGACTATCAACCAGTGCTTTATCTGTACATTATAGAGTTTAGCGCTAAAACCCTTCTTGTACATGATAATAACAGCAACTACAACAATGAGTAACAGAACTCCCATAATAACGATAAAAGCATCCATTCGTTACCTCCTACTTTAATATTATTATTCTTTTAAAATATCAGACACTGGTTCTTCAGAAAAATCATCAATAATTATAAGTTCAAAATCAGTATAAGTTTGTAATAAAATACTGTCAATACTTTGTCATAAATATTTAACATTATTACGACATGGCATCATTACAGAAATCACAAATTCTCCATTAGAATTTTAGTAATAACTTCAATTCTCTTATGCGTTTTGAAATTGTATGTCTTTCAGCAACAAGAGCTTGACCTGCTAACCTGATATGTAAATATTCATCAGGACTAGCAAGGTACTTCTCTGCTTGATATTCAAAATCCATCTTATCAAACATTATACAATTGTTACTATTAAATCCTGCTAACTTTAGATCGGGAGTTTTCTGAGCAAATAGCAAACATCCTGCTGCAGGAATTTCAAAATATTTAGGAAATGCAAATGACCAACGTTTATCAAAACTCCCAGCAGCAACCATAACATCAAATTTAAATAACCACTTATAGAATTCTTCATCTGTCATAGTCTTATTTTTACAACCAGAGTTATTATGCTTCTCTACAAATGAAAACTGTTCACACCATTTACGAACAACATATGCTGGATGATTTGTAGCTCCATACATATGTAATTTATTTTGAAACTTTAATTCCACTGGCTGTATGAACTGATCAGGAACAGCCCAAGGAAAGTATTTATATGAACGGTCACTAAATTCAGGAAAATGATAAAGACCTCCCTGATATTGATGAGCAAGTATATGCGTAACATTGTTTCTTTTGACATATTGAGGAAACCAAGCCTTAAGTCTGGAGTGATGAGGATCGCTAAGGGTAATACAACTCAAATGTTTCTTATTAGTATCAAGCTCAATAGTTGGCGATCCCCATCCAGGATGACCAAGATATATTGATGTCAAATCATTTTTGTTTTTATCATAATCTTCCTGAGAACTTATAATAATATGAGGTATCTGTTTAAGGGCTTCAAATAGATACCAAGTACCAGCATATACCCATTTACGATTATTATGAAACTTTGGAAGTAAACAAATACCAATCATTATTTATCCCCCTTTATAACAAATACATGATTACGATCAGAGCAAGAAACCCCACCAACAAATTCTTGTTTAATAGGAGATAAAGAAGATAATTCACTACTTGATAACCCAATGTTCTTACCTTTAAAATCAGGAGACTCTGAGTTGTGCTCAAGTATTATAAGACGCTTACACTTATTACAAGCAATCTTACATAATAATAAAAAATCTTTCTTTACCATCCCATGACCTACAAGAATATGAAAGACCACAGTATCAAAAAGCATAGCACTAGACTTAAACTCTTTAGGATGCATCATAACACATCTATTTAACTTTGAAATACCCTTTTGATTATTTATCCATCTCTGAACATTAGTTACCTCAACATTATTTTTTCCAATCATATATTTTGCTACCTTATAAAACGCTTTAGTATGTACTGACATAATACGATAGCTATTTCCAAATGATTCAGAGATAGCTATTTTCTTACGCTGATCTCTCATAATAGTAATTCTCATTTCAGGAAACTTTGGAGCAACCTGAATAGAGTATGATTCCATTAGATTATATACTTCTGTAAGTTTTGTATTT
>Ga0307379_10005135_pt1 | contig 18384 bp, 18 predicted proteins | sample UN2MG_FD_202237 | JGI IMG/M metagenome (GOLD analysis project Ga0307379, IMG submission 202237) | Soil microbial communities from Risofladan, Vaasa, Finland - UN-2 | ecosystem: Environmental > Terrestrial > Soil > Coastal area > Acid sulfate soil | place: Finland: Risofladan, Vaasa | collected... | reverse complement strand
GATATTGATTGAGCAGTGGAGGAAAGAATATAATCAGGTACGTCCACATAGTGCCAGGAACTATCGTCCGCCAGCACCTGAGACTATTTTAACTATGGTAACGACGTAAGAACTGGTACAACTAATGAGGGCAGGTCAACCTTTGCCATCGAGCCTCAACTGTCTTGTGTCCCGCTATCCCATCGCAAGTGTCAACAAAGCCGTCGAGGTGCAATGCGCCACTAATCACCGCCAGGGAAACAACCAGTAACCCATTAACTACAGGTGACGGTAAAATCAGGCCTAGTACCCAGTTCAGGCCAGCTAAGATAAGGCCAATAATAATACCGACCACGGGGAAATAACTTACAGAGCGGCCGAGTTCCTCTGGGCTGACCTCACGCCGCCAGGGCGCACGTATAATGGTTAGGAAATTTAATGCGGCTAAGAACCTCAATTGCTTGGCTCATTCCTTTCCTCTACTCCCGCCTCAGCGAAGGTAGACATCTCAGCCAGGATTCTGGCTGAGGTCTCGGCCAAGAAAATACCCAGAGCAGCACCAGTACCCTCGCCAAGACGCATTTCCAAATTTAACAACGGCTCTAGTCCCATATGGTCAAGCATTACCCGATGACCAGCCTCAGCTGAAAGATGAGCCGCTAAAAGATAGTCCTTGAGTTACGGCGCCAGCGCCGTAGCGATAAGTGCCGCCGCCCCGGAGATAAAGCCATCAATAACCACCGGGATGCGGCGAGCTGCCGCTCCGAGCATAACCCCGGCCAGACCACCAATCTCAAAGCCACCGACCTTGGCCAGCACATCCAAAGGCCGTTTAGGGTCAGGGCGGTTTAGCCTGATAGCCTGCTCAACCACCTCCACCTTATGGGCAAGCTGTTCATCAGTAAGGCCGGTGCCACGCCCGGTAACTTCAGCGGCGGGTTTACCGGCTACCATGGAACAGATAGCGGCACTGGGCGTAGTGTTGCCAATGCCCATATCGCCGATGCCAACTATATCCAGCCCCTTGGCTGCTTCCGCGGCTACTATCTCAATACCCGTCTCTATTGACCTTACTGCCTGTTCCTCGGTCATTGCCGGCCCCTCTAGCCATATTTTGTGTGCCTGCGGCCACCTTTCGGGACAAAAACTCAGGGCTTGGCTTTAGCTCAGTTGCCACACCCATATCAACCACCACTACCCTGGCACCAACCTGGCGGGCAATCACACTAATTCCAGCTCCGCCAGCCAGGAAATTATAGACCATCTGAGCAGTAACCTCTTGCGGCCAGTTACCTACCTTTTCAGCTACCACCCCATGGTCCCCAGCCATGGTGATAATCGCCTTTTGCTTTATCTGGGGAATCGGCCTAGCTTGAATACCAGCCAGCTTGACGGATATCTCCTCCAGCCTGCCCAAGCTGCCCTGTGGTTTAGTCAGCACATCCTGGCGAGCTTGAGCCTTGGCCATTGCCTCTCTATCTGGAGGTTTTATCATTCCGATTGTATTGGATAGGATTTCTGACACTTCTACCTCCCGTATGAGCTCGTCTAAATTTCACCCCTTCTAAAAACGCCTGTTCTGTTCCCATCAGAGCGTTCTATCATGAAGTGAGACCTATATGGGGTAAGCACCGCACGTCTGGCAAAATGAGGCTCCGTCTTCGACATGTGCGCCGCAATCCGGACACCTGTTTGCAATACTGTCCGCTGCATACGGAACGCCCAACATGCTCCTGTAAATCTCATAGTAGAAGAGGTGTTCCTTGTTCCTGATAACCACCCTGTCCTCATTCAGGTATCTTGTCTTCTTTTCGTTGAACTCAAGGTCTGAGATTCTCGACTCAAATATGGACGGAAGTATGGTGGTACCGGTACCCACTTCGATTGGTGCCTTAGTTCTCCACAATAATTCCTGTGGTATCATGTTCTCAAAAGCCTTGCGCAGAACCCACTTGCCCCACACCTGGTCCCTTTCAGCCTGAACCTTCAGCCCTACATCTAAGTCCATAACAAAGGCTTTGAACTGTGAGTCAAGGTATGGAAGTCTAACTTCTACCCCTAGATCCTCGGCTAAGTATATTGAAGAAAACCTCATATTGCCCCATAGCTTTTTGAGTGCTGTGTCCAGTTGCTTCCGTGTGAGCCCGAAAAGGAAGCTATAACCCCCAAAAAGCTCGTCGCATGCGTCTCCGGTCATAACAGCCGATATACCCCGGCCTTTAGCTACCTTTAGCGCTACGTAGATAGCTGCACTGTTCCGCACTTCCATGGGGTCAAAGGTCTTCATAATCCTGACTACCGCTCTAATGCCCTCCTCCAGCTCTTCATTACCAAAATAGTGGACATAATGCTTCAACTGCAAACGGCTCACCACCAGCGTGGCATAGCTAACGTCCGGTGCTGGCGCACCACGTAATGCCACCGTGATGCAGTCCGGCTTGACCCACCTTGTGGCAAGATAGGCCAGTATAGCTGTGTCTAGCCCTCCCGAGAGGAGAAGCCCATCGGCTAGATTCCGCTTTACGCTTTCTTCGAGCGCTTGAACAATGGTATCATAATTCAAACCGTGCGATTGCATAGCATTAAATACTGGTGCCCAGCTCTCCTTCACGCCCTAGCGTCTTGAGGGTGGTGATTAGTCTTCGGCACTCCGGCATGCTGCGCGCCGCGATGCGGACATATGCCGGCAGGCCAAATGAGGCACAATCACGGACGAGGATGCCATGCCTTAACAGACAGGCTCGAAACTTTCTACCGTTACCTACCTTTACCAGAAAGAAATTGGTTTTCGATGGCAATACGGTAAAGCCAATCTGCCCAAGCTCACTCAACAAAGACTGCTTTGCCTGCCTGATCTTCAACTCACACCGTTCAAGATAGGAACTGTCTCTTAGAGCAATGACCCCTGCCTTCTGGGCTACCACATTGACGTTCCACGGTGGACAGACCTTGCGCAGGTCGCGGATAATCTTCTTGCTTGCCACAGCGTAGCCCAGTCGTAGCCCGGGCAGAGCATAATCTTTGGTCATGGAACGCACACTGATAACATTCCCCCAGGGTAGGAGCTTGGTAAAAGACCAGCTTCCTTCGGTAAAGGCGCTATAGGCCTCATCCAGAATGGCAAGGCTCTCAGGACAGGCATCTAAAACCCTTTCAATCTCCTGCTGAGATAGATACTGGCCGGTAGGGTTATTGGGATTGCAGATAAAGACACCTTTGGGGTGATGCTGCCGGATAAGAGCTACCGTCTCGTCTGTGTTAAAGGCGAAGTACTCCTCCTCCTTCCCCCACTGCTCAAGGATTTTGGCGCTGACAATCTGGCAGGCAACCTCGTACTCACCAAATGTTGGCTTGAGGATGAGAACTGAATCGCCATGACTGAAGTAAGCCAGAGCGATGAGACGGATAATTTCCATGGAGCCACTGCCAACAAGGATGTTATCCGGGGGAACACCCAGTTTTCCCGAGAGGCATACTCTTAGCTCTGTAGACTCAGAATCAGGGTAGCGGTCAATGACAACAGAATCAAAAACGTTTCTTACCTCTGGCGGGAAGGAAAACGGGTTAGAACTGACACTGAAATCAATTATCTCATCGGCAGTAAGCCCTATGGCTCTAAGTTCAGCGTAATTTGGCCCGCCATGAGGACAGACCTCTAGCTTCTCTATTTCTGGTTTAGGTCGGATAGACAAGGTAAATCACCTCAATGGCAAAACATACCAAAATCCAGGTCACTGCCGCTATTTGCACCAGGCTCAGCGACTCATCAATGGTCTCCGGAACCAGCACGACATTTGCCCTGCCCAGTTTGTAGTAGCCCACCTTTTCCAGCTGTACGTTAAGGGCACCGGCAGCAGCTGCCATCGGCCAGCCAGCATTGGGACTTTCCGTCTTAGAATGGTCACCAAGCGCCACTTGCCATGACCTTCGGCCACCACGTCCAGAGAAAAAGGCAGCCAAGACTAAAAGCAGTGCCGTCAGTCTGGCAGGGATAAAGTTAAGCACATCATCCAGTCTGCTTGGGAATTTACCCAAATACTCGTATTTCCCATGATAACCTATCATGCTGTCCAGGGTACTCACGACACGGTAGGCAAATGCTCCAGGAACACCGAGGAATAGAAAGTAAAAGAGCGGTGCCACAAAGCTGTCACAGGTGCTCTCAGCAGCTGATTCCACCGCCGCCGATATCAGGAGCGGCTTAGATAAGCTACTCGTATCACGGCTGACCAGAGCACATAGCTCAAAACGCACCTCGTCCAACTTTTCGTCAAGGAGCAACCTCTTTATTTTATGCACTGTGCTTCCTAACCCCCTAAGGCTGAAGGTTAGCTTAAGAAGCACCGCCCCAGCTAAAACGTAGGCAACAAAACTTACGCCCTTGAGATACAGCAACAGGAAATAGACAGGAAGGGTAAATAGGGCCACAACAAACAGGGTGATTACAGCCCCATAGACAAACTGAGACAAAGGGCCATGGCTCAACCTTCCTCTGTCTAAGAACGAGATAACCCTCCCCATCCAGGCCACCGGGTGAAAAGCATTGGGCGGGTCACCCAAGGTAGAATCTATAATTAGTGCTAGAGCCAGTATCAACAAAATGTCCATTACTTATTCCTGCTGCTATCCACCCTGGGCAACACTGCCGGTAGACCGCTTAGCGGGTGGGTGTGGACATAGCTCCCATGCCCGTATACCTGCTCAAGGTTTTGCGTATTAATAACCTCTGTTGGTGTACCCTCAGCGTGAATCCTTCCCCCATTTATCAGAAGTAATCGGTCACAATAATGAGCCGCCAGGTTAAGGTCATGCAGAGCCGCCACCACGGCGAGCTTATTTCCCCGGCACAGGCCTTTGACCAGATCAAGAATCTCAATCTGTCGGCTGATGTCCAAATTGGCCGTGGGCTCATCCAGGAGAATAGCCTGTGTCTCCTGAGCCAGGGCACGAGCAATAACCACGCACTGAATCTCACCTCCAGAAAGTTCGCTTATCCTTCTTTCGGCAAGATGCTGGCTAGATGTTCTTTCCATAGCTCGCCAGGTAATAGCCATATCTCTAGGGTCTTCATATTGAAAAAGACCAAGATGGGGATTTCTGCCCATGAGCACTATCTCAAAGGCGGTAAAGGCGCTAGGAAGCAACGCAATCTGGGGGACTACACCAAGCAGGCGAGCTAAGTCCTTTCGTGGTATCTGGGAGATATCCCTGCCATTAATAAGAACCCTACCCGAATACGGGGAGATAACACGGCTTAAAGCCTTAATAATGGTTGACTTGCCACAGCCATTTGGTCCGACAAGCCCCACCATCTCCCCGGGCATTACCTGGAAGGTTAGGTCTTTGACGACCACTTTATGCCCATAGGCAAGAGTGACATTTTGCATTTCCAGTTTAATCATTTTCTTGCCTCAGAAAAGTACCTTTGTCCTGCGCCGTAATAGGTAAAGGAAAAAGGGAGCCCCACAGAAGGCAGTGATTACCCCTATTGGTACCTCAGAAGGCGCCAGGATGGTGCGGGCTGCAATGTCGGCAAGGATAAGGAAAATGGCACCGACGAGGACGGATAAAGGTAATAAGAAACGGTGGTCCGGTCCCCAAATCAGCCGCACGGCATGTGGGATGATAATGCCAACAAAGCCGATAATGCCGACGAATGAAACGGCGGCAGCAGTGACAAGGGTAGCCGCGGTAAGAAGAATGAGTTTGAGCTTTTCAACATCGATGCCTAGCTGCTGGGCCTGCTCCTCGCCAAGCTGCATTACATTAAGCGAGCGAGCATAAATCAGGAGCACACCTACTCCTACCACCACATAGGGAAGAACAAACTTTACCTCCGACCACTGGGTTAAGGCAAAACTACCCATAAGCCAAAACATGATTCCATGTATCTGCTCCTCGCTGGTAATTATCAGGTAAGAAACGATTGACGCCAAAAAGGCTCCCAAAGCCACACCAGCAAGGATAAGAGTGGTTACCGGCATGACCTTGCCTACCCGGGCCAAAGTATAGACAACGGCTACGCTAAGCAGCGCCCCTATGAAAGCGAATAGGGGGACAGTGGCGAAACCGATGCCTAACCAGGTGACCGGAAGCAGGAAGCCAACGATCGCCCCCAATGCCGCCCCCTGTGCTACGCCGATAAGATAAGGGTCAGCCAATGGATTACGAAACAGCCCCTGATAGGTAGCCCCGGCTATCGCCAGGGCAGCACCAACCAGGCCGGCCAGAATAATCCTAGGCAGGCGTATCTCCAGAATTATGGTCTCTAGAGAACTCGTCCAGGTAGGATTCATATCAACGAACGGTAGCTTGGAAAGGAGGATGCTGGATGTAGTCAGGAAAGGAATTTGAACACTGCCAACAGTCGTGGCAAAGGCCACCATCACACCCAAAAGAACCAAAAGCCCCAAAATGGCATAGACACGGCCGTGCCAGTGAGGATAAAGGGCTGCTGGCGCAGCCTGCTTGGTAACAGGTAGTTCAAGTTGCTCAAGGGACATGCTCAAAAAATCCTCACCGCTTTATAACCATTACACAAAGATCGCTGAATTCCCCCTGAATCTCCTTCAAACTTTTAAGGCTTTCTTTTTCATTCATGGTGAGGTTTTCGTAAATAATTACCTCAGTATCTGGGCTTACCCCATTTTGCATCAAATATTCGGCGATTTCCTTTGGCATAAAATCATATGGTCTTGGGAAAAGAATAATATTCTTGCTTTCTTTTAGCCCGCTTAGCAAGTCCCCTTTTTCCCTCTCTATAGAGCCACCCTTATGAAAGGAAATAAAAAGTGAATCCTCGAAGGCTACTTTAGCCTTACTTGCTGCCACCTGGGCAGAGCTTATCCCAGGCAAGATCTCGACTTCATCATAAAGTGCTATCTTGTCTAAAAGCTGAGAAGCGGAGAAATTCGGGTCTCCAGTGAAGCAGAAAACACATTTTTTATCACCCGATTTATCGGCTACATATTTCAAAAACTCGGCTTCCCTAGCGTGACTTGGTATTTCAATTACTTCGCCCTTGGCAAATTCCTTTACTGTATTTAAGGCTGGCTTAAAGCCAACCACTATATCTGCCGACTCTACTTCATTTTTTGCTTTAATGGTCAGATATTCTGGCGAGCCAGGACCGACACCGATTGCGAAAATCATCTTGTCCTCCTATTTTGATTTTAAGTAGTCTATCACATGATGACCATTACCGACAGCCAAGAAAACCGTCTAGTAGTAACATCCCTCAATACTCCTCGGAATATCTTTTCATCCCCAAGCGTTAAATTCTCACATACCAGTGTTGGAGTGGTTTCGTTGACGCCATTATTTATTAAGTAACTTGCAGTTTCATCTGGCTTCTGCTCCTGACCGGTGATGATTATCAAATGCCTGTTTCGGCGGAAGGCATCGAGCATGAATCTCCGCTTCTCTTTTAAATCGCCTCCACCATCATGAAAAGAGATGACCACAGATTCATCTATGTTTATTTGGGCGGCGGCCGCAGCAAGCTGGACTGAACTTATGCCGGGGATAATTTTAACTTCAAAATCATGGAAGACCTTTAGCAGGCCAGCAAGGCCAGATGAAATACATGGGTCGCCAATCCTTAAAACTGCCACCGTTTCACCTGTTTTTCTCGCCTCATCAGCCGCCTCCTCGGCAACTTGAATATAGTTGTTGACATCCTGAAGATAAACTTTTTTATCTGTGGTCAAAGACCTTGCCGGAAGCAAGTCAAGCTCCCAGCCAACAACTATACTCGCCTCCCTGATTACTCTCTCCGCCTCCGTAGTCAAGTACCTTAGGGAACCAGGCCCTACGCCGACAATATACACCTTATCCTGAAACATACATTTTCACCCCCTTATATTCAAAAGCTTTCAGCTTCCAAGTCGTCGTTTCCCCTCACGAGGAGCTACCTCAGGTTTTTACAGACTGCTCTCCTTTTGGCTTATACGGGCAGTGTGGGTCTTCGGCAAACATGTCACCGCTGTAAATATAGGCACTTGCTCTACATCCTCCGCAGATAGCGTTGAATTGACAGACTCCACATTTGCCTTTAAGATTGCTCCGCTCTGCTAACTTCTTTACTAACTCGGAGTCCCGGATTCTACCCATGATTGCCCTAAGCGAATCCTTCCTCACATCCCCAAACGCTAAGCCTAGGGGACCGCAGACATAAGCTTTGCCATCATCCTGTATCTCCAACCAGTCATTTTCTTCAAGATCAGTACGGAGGCAACACCTGTTGTTGAGTACTAAAGACGGTTCCCTGGTCTGTAGAATACGATTATAAAATATGTCATAAGGTGTTAGCGTGATTTTGTCCTTTAACTGCTTGCTGAGGAGGTAAATCTCATTAAGTTCTCTCTCGTGCTCTGCTGGTGATGGCTCAAGGGGTATAAGTTTTGTCCGTTGTTCCTGAGCACATATCGGCTGGGGAATCAAACAAGCCAAACTGAACCTTTTAGAGCTAAGTTCCAGTGCCAGATTCACTAGCTCACTAATTTGATGGACGACATATTTGGTGTTTATAACACTTAGTGAATAAAGAATACCCTGCTCCGAGCAGGCCAAAGCAGCCTTAATACTGCGCTCATAAGCCTTTTCCCCACGAAGCATATTGTCAACCTTCTCTAGCCCGGCTATGCTTATGATGACTTTACAATTATGGGAAGCCAGATTCTTGGCGATTTCTTTCTTATCACTTATGGCCCGGCCATTCGTTTTGAGATAAAGCTGAAGCTCAAGAGCCGAAGCATACTTAATCAACTCAAAGATATCTTGCCTGAGAAATGGCTCTCCGCCGGTAATAAAAAGATATTCCGCCCCGAAATCTGCGGCCATATCGAGCATCCTTTTGGCTTCATCTGTATTGAGCTCTTCGGGTGAGGCTCTCCCCTCGCCTAGGGAATAGGCATATCTCCTTTCTTCGGCTCTGGTACACATCCAGACCAAGTACTTTAAACCTGCCATTCTTTCCTCCATTTCTTACTTTGACACGCAGCCTATCTGCGCTAATTCCGACTAGACACGGGGGCATCGGAACGCCCCCGTGTCACCCCCTAAACTCAGTTATTCAATTGAACCGAATATTTCCGGATGTATCATCTTGGCTAGCAGTTCCAGCGCGTCTACTATCCTGGGACCGGCGCGGCTAATCGGGTTGGCATCTATCTCGTATACCTGGTTGTTGATACGAGCGTCTACATCCCTCAATCTCTCATAAGTCTTTAAAAACTCAAGAGCTGATTCAGCTGCCCCCATACTACTGGAGGCAATTATCACTTGAGGATTCGCTTCAATAACTGCCTCTAAACTAATCGTCGTCGAACCACTGAGGTCTTGGGCAATGTTTACCCCGCCGGCCAATACGATCAGCTCGTGAATGCGGTGATCTGCGCCAATTGTCCACAAGGGGTCATGCCTGACAACGTAAAATACCCTCGGTCTTTGAGCCTCCGTTAGGTTAGCTGTCTTGTCAGTTACCACCTTAATCCGCTTCCCCATCTCAGTCACCAACTGGGAAGCCACGTCTTCCTTACCAGTGCATTTCCCAACCAGGGTGATAGCTTCCAGTACCTCATCAAGGGTTTTGGGATACAGGTTAAGGACGGCTAAGCCTAGTCTCTCCAATGCTGGGATGACCTCAGCCTCGTGAATGCGAGTGGCCAATATCAGGTCAGGCTGTATTTCAACTACTTTCTCTATATCAACAGTGCTATAGCCACCTATTTTCGGTTTATCTTTAGCCGCCTCAGGATAATTGCACAAGGTTGTTACCCCGACCAACCTGTCCTCCAGGCCCAGAGCGAACACGATTTCGGTGTGACCCGGCGAGAGAGAAACAATTGTCTCTGGCATTTTCTCTATTGTGACTACCCTACCCGCTTGGTCTGTCACGTCAAGAGGGAAGGCTGGCTCAATTTGAACCGATGGCACTGGCCCTTCAGGCGCTAGCATACAGGCGCCGAGAAAGCTCGTCAGGATCGCTGAAACTATAAAGAATAGGGCTACCCCGTTCTTAACCACATATACCCTCCGTTGTTCTGTATTCTGAAAACTCCAGACCTCAAGATTGCGCCTCCTTACAATGGAGCAATTCTTCACTCGGTCAAAATACTCCCGTGTCCGAGGGCAAGGGAATGCCCTCTTTTCTCTCTACACATTCCCACGAATCCCCTTGTCATGGCAACTCGCATTCAGGTAGCCTTCTACGGTTCTTATGCGAGCTGACTTGACAGGTAATCAAGTGCACTAGATTACAGTCTATTTTGTTTAATTATAACCACAAAATATGATCCTTGTCAATCCTAGGCGGGGTAATTTGTCTTTGAATAAAAGAGCGTGGCTCTCATCAGGCAACAGGTTTTGTAGTAGTAATTAGGCGAGTCTCAGGTCTAGGAGTGTATGTTTAGTGCCCGCCTCTTCCAACCTCTTGATAAGTATCGGTATTTCTTCATCAATGCAAACTATTACCGGGGACAGTCCACTGTTAGCTGCCTCAATTACTGCCTCCGTGGCCCCGTAGATGTAATCAGGCTGAATGCGTATCCGTTTTAGGGCTATTAGTGCCTCAATACCTACAGAGGCAATTGGTTTTCTACCCCTGCTAGCACTTCGTAAACGGTCAAGATCAACTTTTTTTGAGCCACCTTTTTGCATGTTGGGGACTTCCAGAATGGTGACTTTGCCGATCTCTAGACTTATTATCCCCTGAATATTGGTAACACCGACATCCTCGCCTTCGGTGGCATCGGAAACGGCTATGCCCTTTGCCCCCACCCCGAGGTCGTCAGTGGCAAACAACAGACCTCCCCTCATTACTAATCCTACTGTTTGTCCCTGAGATAAACTGCAAGCAGCAATAGCAGCCGAGACCTTGATATTGCTTACTGTTTTTTCCACCGAATTGAAGTATTCCTGAGCCTCCTTCAACTGTTTTAGTACCCAGCCTACCCCTTCAGTACTAACTCTATATCGTGAACGCCCACTGGAGATAAGCAAACCATCCTTTAATAGCTGCTTTACGTAGTCGGATACTGCCTGGGGGGTAACATTGACCGTCTTGGCAATATCCCTCTGCTGGATATTGGGCTGCTTAGCTGCTATCTCAACCAGTATCTGAAATCTTGTTGTCAGATTTTTGTTTCGAAGTATCTCTACCATAACTCAGCGCGCCTATGGAATAATCAAGTAGACTTTCGTCGTATCAAGATTATTATCAACCATTATAGCAACTTTTATTTAAGAAAGTAATGGTGATTGAACCGTTTACGACAGGGTGCATAAGTTCGAACACTAACGCAGCAACTGAAGATTCAAACCGAGTGAGTCATATTAATCTGCCAGCAGATTACGGCCCGTCCTCGGCTGGCATTGACACAACCAACGCTGAGCTTGTACCACTCATGACATCAACTGGGAGACGCCATGGACGGTGTCTCCCTTGATCGTCACGGGTAACGAGAAGACCTTGGGGCCTCTGCTGGCTGGAACGCTGAATCTAGTCTTCTGCTAGTTCTGGCTCTGGTGACATCCTAGATGGACCCAAGAATTGCACAAGGTGACGTTCTGTTCACTTGAGGAGAGGGGGCTGGGTTCGATGCCGGTTTGACTCAGCATCTTAAAGCTAGCTCTACCTGGAGCTTTGACAATCCCCTGCTGTTGTTGCTCCTAATCTGGCCACACAGCAACTCTCTGGATTCTAATTGTCAAGGGGATATTAGTATAAAAATAATTTATTATAGGGAGGAGATATGGAAGAGAGAGTTGCTAAGTTATGCCCAGACGCTTGAGGCTGATACACATCGCTGACTTTGGAACACCAAAGATTTCTGCCATCTTGTCCAAATCCTTAACCTCAGCCCATTTTTCTTTTACCCACTCTCTAGGCATCAGGATAGACTTAGCGAAGTGGTCAGCCAGCAGCTCATTGAAAGAACCTTGCAAACTTCCTCTTTTCCTAAACACAGGGGCAGTTTTACAATGGGCTAATATATGAAAAGCTTCATGGAATAGAGTAAGCCTTCTTGTGGCCAATATATCATTGTCATTAAGTTGTATTATCCAGCCCTCCCTCAGATGCCAGATAGCACCATGATAGGCCTTTAATGGCAATAGGCGAGTTTCTATGGCATGCTGCTTATCAGCCAGCGAAAGAAGCCCTGTTGGCACCGGCGGGCAATGAACCCCTCCTTTTTTTAGGTACTTCTGCGCCAGCATTTCCACCATTTGAGCCATCCTACAGTTTGTCGCACATTCTATAAAATCATAGCTAGTGGAACGGAATCGCTTAGCATCGGCCAACTGGCTGAGGCGTTCTTTATTATCATCAGCGCACCAGCCACTCCTCTGTCTGAACTGGCAATGGTCATACATCGGGCAGTGTGCACCATCGCCCCTACCTACATAAGACCACAGCTCAGATTCCCACTTAGGAGGTTTTTCCTCCATATCTTCTTTCCCTCCGACGCTCAATCAGGTCCTCAATCATAGTAATAAGGTCCTCATCCAGTTCGTTGGGATACTTCTGGCGAGCATACTCCCGAAACTCAGGCCACTCAGGAGATGCCTTCTCAGCTACCCTGGGCAGGTGACCAACGATGGAAAGAATTTTCTCCACGGGCACGCCACTATATTCAGCTAGCCTCCGGCAGGACCGGATGTTGGGAGTATCCTCACCGGAAAGCCAGCGGCTGACAGTGGCATGGCTGACACCCAAATTAACCGCCAGTTGACTGGGTAAGCATTTCCGACGGCGCATTACCTCTTTCAGAAATGAAACTATCAGGGCTTCTTGTGCACTCACGAGTATATTTTATCATAATTATATCATTACCTGTCAACAACAGATAGGGGGCCACTTATTAAGAATAACAAGGCAAGAAAATAATGTGTTACTAATCATATAAATGAGTAGAGGGGAGTTGAAAGGAGAAAATTAGCTTTGATTTGTTTTCCAAGCAAGGGAAGCTAAAATACTATGAATAATTTAGGGAAACGATTCGTATCTGATTAGCTTTGGAATCGTTTCCAACATTATGTCAAGTTTGTATAAATGAGGTTGTTTAGATTGTCTTTGCGAGGCACAAAGTGCCGAAGCAATCTCCAGGAATGCCCGGGGATTGCCACGCTGGCTCCTCGCTCCGCTCGGAGTTTCAGCTTACCGCAATGACAGGAAAAGGGGACAATAACAAGGCAAGAAAATAATGTGCCACTAATCGTATAAATGAGTACAGGGTATTGACAAATCAGTAAAAAGGTGTTACTGTTTGTGTCCGTAAGGGGACGACAAATGACCTCAAGCGTAATATATGAGGAGGGATAGTCCTCTAAACCTGTTTAGGAGTAGATAAAGTTGTGGTCAGATTTTGGAAAAAGGAGGGGTGCCCGGAGGCAGGAGACGAAGAAATAACCTGATAATTTTTTTTGCTAATTCTTTCGCCATTTGGCGAATCAACCAGAGCACCAGAAGAAGTGATGCCAGGAGAAAAGGGGAAGGAGTTTGTAATCAAGGTAAACCTATAGCATAGGAGATAGAGGCTAAAGAATGACAGTTGAGCTAGATAAAAACAGTATTAAAACACTCATAGGCTTGATTACTGTAGAGATAGATAGGCTGGGTGAGGCGAAAGAAAAATATGGGTTTTATGACCCAGGTTATTTCTATAAGTTGGTAGATATACGCAGTAAGCTAATGGCTATGCCTTTAGCCGAAGAACTGCCGTCAGCTTTTAGTAATGAACAGTGGCAGGAATAGTCGGGGGTTAAAAGTGGCTAAAGATAAAGTGAAACGCCTCACAGTGAGCCTGTCGCGGCAAACCAAGGAGGAGTTGGATACAATCAAGCACACAGGACAGAGCTACGATGGTGTCACTCAAGAGCTAATCAAGCTTTGGAAAAGGGAGAAGGGGATAGAGGAAGACATGGAGGCAAGGTATCAAGAGCTACATAAGCTTGAGAAAAGGGAGAAGGGGATAGAGGAAGGTGTGGAGGCAAGGTAAAACAAGATATAGAAAAAATGGGGGCAGGGTGCCGGGGCTCAGGGCGAGGTGCTTGTAGTTTCTTTGCACCTCATTCTCCTCCCGTGTGGTGCCTTGACTAATCGGGGTCAGTGCCCTGCCCTAAAAGGGGGTATGCCTATAGAAAATAAATCAACCTCAAAAAATAAAGGAGGTTAAGAAATTGAAAAGGAAAATTTTTAGTGTTTTGTTTGCCCTGGTGCTGGTACTTGCTCTGATGCCAGTTATGGCGGTGCCAGTAGCGGCACAGGACGAAATGCCCGATGCCATCGTCATTCCCTTTGTATTAGGAGTAGGTGCATATGAGGGTGAGCCAGAGTCTACTGCTGAGTGGGATGAGGTGACGGTTCATGACGGAAGCAGCTCGGTTCACCTGACCACTGCCGGGTCGGCGGGCAACGAAGCCAGGATTTTAATTGATTTCTCCAGTTTACCCGAAGGAGAGGTGCTAACGCTGGGCGATATCGAGGCAATCTCCTGGTATGAGTATCTGGTAGCCGGCTACCCGCCGCATGTTGACATCAAGGTGGATACTGATGGCGACGGCATAGAAGATGATGCTCTGGTCATAGAGTACGCCTACAACACGGAGGCCCACGCTGCCGAAGGCGGGCCGACCTACGGTGCCGTGACCGGTGACTGGTACCAGACCTTCAGCGACGACACTCTTGGCCCGGCTGAGATAGATGACACCACCAATGCCTGGCTTACCTCAGGACCAGCGGGACCGCTTACTGGCCCTGGCAGTGAAAACTTCATATACGGAACGCTGGCTGAATGGAAGGCGGGCACTGTAGACCCATCTATTGATGCTAATACGGTAGTTACCGCTTTTGAAATAGAGGTGGACAACTGGATAACCCAGAGTGAAGCCTATGTTGATGACATTACCATCAAGTTCGTAGGGGAGGACGACCCGCTACTCGTCTGCGGGCAAATCCAGGATGCTGTTGATACTGTCGAACCTGCTGCCCTCATTTATGTGCTGCCGGGGACTTACGATGAGCAGGTGGAGATTAGTGACAGCCTGACGCTAATTGGTTCTGGTGACGCCACTGTCATCCAGCCGTCTGGCCCAGCATTGATACCTACAACTAGTATCCCTTGGATTGGTGGTGGTACTGGCACAATGTCGGCAATAGTCTCTGTTGAAGCGACTGGTGATGAGGTTACCATAAGAGATCTAGAGATCGATGGATCTCTAATTACCAGCAAATCAACTCTTTGGGTTGGTGGTCTAGTTTACCTTGAGACCAGTGGCAAGATAGAAGGCGTGACAGTCAATGGAGGCTCAACTCTGCCTGATCGTACTGCAGGTATATTTGCCGCTGCTATAACTACTCCTGCCAGCCTAGAGGTAACTGGGTGCACTGTAGAAGTCTACACTAGGGCAGGCATATACGCTGTTGGCGGAACACTAACAGCGGACTATCACCACAACGAGATTAATGGGCCAGGTGATTCAGCGGCAGGGGTTCCTAATGGCATATATTTCCTTGTAGATGCGAAGGGATCAGCCACTTACAACACCATTACCGACTTGGGATATACAGGAGAAACCTATCTGAGCACTGGCATAGGAGTGTATGAAGCGGGAGAAGACGTCGTATTCAGTCATAACGAAATCTTCAATGTCCAGATGGCTTTTTGCTTGGCCAAGGATAGTAGCGGCACAACGGTCGAGTATAACGACATTCACGACTGCCACACCGGTGTTAAGATTGAATTTGGTGCTGCGAACCACACCATCCAGAATAACAGCATACACGACAACGATTTCGCCATACGCTGTGACGATGAGATAGGAGACGGCAATGTGGCTCGCTTTAACAACTTCATCAACAACCTGGGAGCCGAGTGGACTAATGTAGGAGAAGGTTTAACCTACGTAGGTTCTGTCTGCAATCTTCATGAGACATACGGCCTTGAGGCCGGCATGAACTGGTGGGGTGATATCAGCGGACCGACAGTTGAAGGGACTGGCCAGTATTACAGTGGTGCCGATAGTGATAGCATCAGCGGTGATGTGAACTTCGAGCCCTGGCTGACCAGGGACTTCCAGACGGTGCTTGATGACAACATCGCCTACTTTGGAGAACCCATGGTTTCCCTGGGTACCGGCTGGAATACCTTGTCCACGCCAGTTGCCCTTGACTCGGGCTGTGATACCTGGGGTGAGTATGTAGTCCTGGGCGATGGACTTAATATACATGGTACCAGTCCCGCCTACGCCTATGATCCTACTGTCCCAGGAGGGTGGGTGCCATTAATCGGTGAAGACGACGATTATCGTCTCAAGCCGTGTGATGCTATCTATGTCAGGATGGCTGAACCCGATGTAGGCGCTATCCTCTACAGCCCGGAACCTAAAGCGTCGACAAAGGATGTGTATCAGGGGTGGAACCTGGTCGGTCTGGCCTCGCTTGACCCTATGTTCGCGAATAATGCGCTAACATCGCTGTACATGGTTACCAGTGACCTTACCGGTTACAGTGTGGTAATCAGTCCGCCATTGTCACAGAGCCCGTGGACATTTGTTCGTGGTGGCAGTCCTCAAATAATGCAGCCCACCCGCGGCTACTGGGTGTTCATGGAGAATGGCCCCGATACCCTGGCTGGCTTTACTTTCACTCCATTCTCACTGGAAGTACCGTCAGGGGAAGGAGGCCTGTATGAGGTTCCCTTCGAGTGGTATTCGATGACTACCGGGAGCGCTGGCGACGACGAATACTTCACCTATACGCTCCCCTGGGCATTCCCGTTTGCCGGTAAAGAAATAGTTCGCATAGGAATAAGCTCAAACGGCTTCATCGAGCTGCTGGAATCCGGAGAACTATTGTCCGAGCACCCAACCTTGGATTATTATGCGATGCAAGATTACGAGTCTCTGTTAAACTTTGTGGACACCTATGACTACGGCGACTTCATCTTCGCCTGGCACGACGACCTGAGTTCATCCTACTACGGATTCTACGGGGTAGAGTATAACGGCGAGGTGGTCGTAGTCCACTGGGAAACGGAAACTTACAATGATGGGGACGAGGACCGGTTGAACTACTTCCAGCTCTGGCTCTTCCCTGACGGGTCGATACAGTGGAACTTCAAGGAGTTCAACTATTCTTTCTATGGATACGGCCTGGGAACCGGCATCTACGAGAGCGATAGTGGAATACTGCTTGATGTAGCCGATGCCATGGGTGACCCGGACGGCATATTTAACACTCCGGAAAAGTCGTACAGGTACTTTGGTCAGTATTGGCCATAAATGCTAGATAGGGGGGCTCTCCAATAGAGCCCCCCTTATAGGAGATAAGCTATGAGAAAGGCGACTATTTTTATAGTTGTGGCGCTATTGTTGAGTCTTTGTTCTGTGCCGGTAAATGCTGCTGACATGCCGCCGCTACCTCATGCCTTTTACGGCACGGTGGAAATAAACGGTAGCGCGGCACCAGCGGGGACTACTACGGTTGAAGCCATGGGTGAGGGAGTTGAGACTGGAACGTACAACCCGATTACCACCACCGAGGCGGGTAAATATGGCAGTGCCGACCCGTTGGGAGTAAAGCTCATTGTCCAGGGCGATATTGAAGATGGGGCTATCATAACCTTCTATGTGAAAGGGGTCTCTACCGGCCAGACTGCGGAATGGCATAGTGGTGAGACCACTGAGCTCCCCTTATCAGCGACTATAGCTGCACCGGTTGGACCTGGACCTGGACTTGCGCCAGCCCCTAAAGTAAAGACGAACCTCTTTGGCGTGGAGGCGAGCTTTAGTATTAGCGACGAGGGTGAGATTTTAGAGACAATAGAAGCCACCTCCGAGGATGGCATGCTTACCCTTACCATCCCCGATGGCACCATTGCTTTGGATGAAGATGGCAACCCGCTGGAGAGCCTGGAAGTAGACATTGATGAGACTCCACCTGACCCACCCGAGGACGCCAATATTATCGGGCTGGCTTATAACTTTGGTCCTGGCGGGGCTACCTTTGACCCGCCGATAACAATCACCTTCATCTATGACCCCGATGATTTGCCCGAGGGCGTAGATGAGGGAGACCTGGTGATAGCCTTCTATGATGAGGAGGCGGGTGAATGGGTAGAGCTGGTCTGCGTGGTTGACACGGTAAACAACACTATCACAGCCTCTGTTAGCCACTTCACCACCTTTACCATCATTGGCGCTGTGACGCCGCCACCAGCTGCCTTTACCGTCAGCTCACTGAGCATCTCCCCAACTACAATTAATATTGGTGAAACGGTAACTATTAGCCTAGTGGTGGCCAATACTGGCGGTAAGTCCGGTAGCTACATAGTTACCCTCGACATAAATGGGGTGAAGGAAGCAGATGAGACGGTAACTGTTGCCGCCGGTGACAGCCAGGAA
>Ga0307379_10005134_pt1 | contig 18385 bp, 18 predicted proteins | sample UN2MG_FD_202237 | JGI IMG/M metagenome (GOLD analysis project Ga0307379, IMG submission 202237) | Soil microbial communities from Risofladan, Vaasa, Finland - UN-2 | ecosystem: Environmental > Terrestrial > Soil > Coastal area > Acid sulfate soil | place: Finland: Risofladan, Vaasa | collected... | reverse complement strand
TTGGCTCTTTAATGTCGATACTGAAAGTAGCTCTGTAATCAATTTTCATGGTAAGGCTCCTTTACGTATTTTTCGTAAAAGGAGCCTTTTACTTTAGTCAGGTCTCCAAATTTCTACGCTACTAATAGATTATCCAAAGGAGGAAGGGTTATGAAACCTAGAGAAAGGTTCGTAACTGCTCTCAACTGTGGCATACCTGATAGAGTACCTGTTTACGACTTCCTATTCAGCCCTAAGTTACAGAAAGATTTATTGGGATATACAACAGACCTCTATGATGGTGAGAGTCAGATTAAGCTAGCAAGCAAGCTGGGACTAGATGGAATTTTTATTCCCATTGGTGGATACTGTGGGTTTGAGGATGAACCTCATCATGAAGGTACTCAGTACAAGGATGAGTGGGGTATTACATATATCAAGAGCGGTTGGCCAGTGATGGTCCAGATTGATGTTCCTATTAAGAACGGGGATGATTGGCGACACTATGAAATGCCCAATCCAGATGCACCTCACAGGGTAAGGATGATCAAGGATGCTGTAAAGGCAAACGAGGATGATCTTGCTATAATCGTTGGCTTATTGGGTCCATTTACCGTGATGTACTGGTACCTCATGGACCTGACAACCCTCTCACTCACCATCTACGATGATCCTCAGATTATAACTGAGATGTGTGATGCATATACTAAATGGGTCCTTAAGGCAGCCAAGATAGCCTATGATGTTGGTGGTATTGATGTATTCATGATAGCAGATGACTGGGGTGGAACGACCAGTTTGCTCATGTCACCAAAACACCTGAGGCAGTTCTTTGTGGGACCCTTTGGAGACATTGTAAAGGGGATGCATAAGTTCAATATTCCTGTTGCAATGCACAATGATGGTAACTTATGGGATGTCCTTGATGATCTTGTGAATACAGGCATAAATGGGTATCATCCTGTGGAGAGGGCTGCGAGTATGGATCTTGCAAAAGTAAAGGCAAGGTATAAGGGAAGGCTTTGTCCAATCGGAAATATAAATAACAAAACAACAATGGTAACCGGCACACCAGAGGATGTTGAGAGAGAGGCTATTGAGTGTTTGAAAATAGCAGCACCGGGAGGAGGGTATATCCTTGCAACTGATCACAGTTTGCATGACGATATCCCTCTAGAAAATATCTACGCATACATCGAAGCTACGAAAAAGTACGGAACTTATCCTTTGAAATTTTAAAGGGTGTCTATATTAAAATCTTTATAATTATTAGATGTCTCTTAAAATGCTGTTCGTTGAACAGTTTATATATATAATTTATTAAGGAGGGTTACAATGAAAAGTAAGAAGATTATTATGATCATTGTTGCTATCTTCGTTGTGTTTTCCTTCGCTACCATTGCTTTCGGTGGCGAGGAGAAAAAGGCTGAAAAGCCTGCTGGTAAGATACCAAAAAGGGTTGGTTATGTAACAAACTATGCAATGCATGAATGGTACCAGAATGTAATGAAGGGTATGAATGCAAGAGCAGACATGCTTGGGATTGAGCTTGATATTATTGATGCAAACCTAGATATGGCAAAAGAGGTGTCTGCTGCAGAAGATCTCATGGCAAAAGGTGTTGATGTTCTCATAATCACCCCGGTTGAGCAAAAGGGTGCCGAGCCAATTTTAAAGAAGGCAAAGATGGAAGGTATACCAGTTGTAATAGAAGCGAGTGCGGTAGAAGGCATGACTACTCTGGTAGCAATCTGCGATTACGACTGCGGTTATAAAGGTGGAGTTGAAACTGGCAAATATGTCAAGAAATACCTCAAGGGAAAAGCAAGAATCCTATCAATAGACCTGCCAATGCTCAGACCATGTATTTTACGTTGTGATGGATTCGAGGATGGTATTAGAACAATTATACCTGATGCTGAAGTTGTACATCGATTGGATGGGCAGGGCTTAAAAGACCATGCTTTACAGGTATCTACCGATGCTCTTACAGCTGACCCCAATATTAATGTAATCTATGGATGTAATGATGACTCTGCTCTAGGCGCACTTCAGGCGTTCAGAGCTGCCGGATTGGATGAGAAAAAACTGGTTGTCTGTGGAACCGGTGGAGAGGGAAATGCATTCATCCATGCAATGCGGGAAGGGGGCCCCTATAAGGTAGAAGCGGCTATGTTTCCTGAAAAGGTGGGATATGAATGTATAGATATGGCTGTTAAGCTCTACAATAACGAGGAAGTGCCTGAGCATTATGTAACTCCTACAATGGCTCTTACACAGGACATCTGGGATGACTACTACTCTCTTGAAGGTGAAGTAAGGACCATCAATTGGGATGCAGTCAATGCGATACCTACTGAAGACAAGTGTGCGAAATATTGATAGCATCTATGTGAAAGATCATGAGTCTATTCCCCTCTTTTGATAAAAAAGGGGGGAATAGTATAAAAAGGAGAGTGTGTTGGGTATTCTCGGCCAGATCAAGAGAGAGAGGATATTTGGAAAGCTGGTTCTCTTTAATGAAATAATTCTTGTTGTTGTGCTCATTATCATTTCGATCGCCATATCTATTGGCACGCCGAAGTTCTACAGTACGACCAACATATTGAATATCCTACGAGACAGCTCTATGGCCATCATAGCCGGCATAGGTATGACGATGCTCCTCATCACAGGAGAGGTGGATCTTTCTATCGGGTCGCTCGTCGCCTTTGTGGGTGTAGTTACTATGGATATAATCAATAGAACAATGAACGTGGGTTTGGGAGTTCTTGCAGGTATGGGCCTCGGAGCTGTTGTCGGGTTGGTAAACGGGCTTGTGCGTACAAAGCTCAAGGTGAACTCATTGATCGGGACCATTGCTATGATGATGATCTTGAGGGGTATGGTGTACATCTACAGTATTGCAGCAATTCAGAACTACCATCAATTGGGAGCTTTTTATGAAATTGGTAATGGCTACGTCGGATTTATGCCAATACCCATAGTAATTATGCTTGTGCTCTATTTCGTGTTTCTGTTTATTGTAACAAGATCTGTTATGGGGAGGCATCTCTACGCAACTGGTGGTAACTATACAGCTGCTAAAATATCGGGAATAAAAGTGGATAATCTCAAGCTGCTGACCTTTATGATGACCTCTATTCTAGCTTCGATAAGCGGGATAATTCTGGTTTCAAGAATGAATTCAGGACAACCCAATGCTGGCGTGGGATTCGAGTTATCAGTTATTGCAGGCGTGATACTTGGAGGAACGAGCCTCGGCGGAGGTGAAGGAACATTGATTGGTACGCTCATAGGGGTACTGATTCTTAGGATTATTAATAATGGCATAATCATTTTAAGATGGAATCAGGACCTTCAGATTGTTATAAGTGGAATAGTAATTATTATTGCGGTTTATATAGATAGCATGAGAAAGGTAGCACGCGCTAAGATAATCACCACATAGAGTCTATAGAGGAAGGTGTTACAAGCATGGGAGATGATGTTCTTCTACAGATAGAAGGTATATCCAAGGAGTTTCCAGGTGTAAAAGCTCTTGACGATGTTGATCTTACTATAAGGAAAGGTATGGTTCATGCCCTCGTCGGTGAAAACGGAGCCGGGAAGTCGACACTGATAAAGATATTAGCTGGAGTCTATAACAGGGACGCAGGAGAGATCATTTTTGAGAAACGTCCAGTTATAATCCATTCTCCAGCCGATTCTCTTGGACTTGGAATAAAGGTGGTTTTTCAAGAACTTGCCCTGATACCGCATATGACAGTCGCCGAAAATGTGTTCCTCGAGTCCTTTCCTCTCAAAAAGAATAAGGTCATTGATTGGGAGACAATGTCTAAAAAGACAGCAGAGATACTCCTCTCCATAGGACTATCCATAAATCCAAAGGACAAGGTTTATAAGCTAACTGTATCCCAGCAGCAGATGGTAGAAATAGCAAGGGCATTGTCTCATGAGGCCAAACTTATTGTAATGGACGAGCCAACGTCCGCTCTAACCCCCAAGGAGATAAAGTTCTTATTTGATGTGCTAAGAAAATTGAAAACCCTGGATATTGGTATTCTCTATGTAACACATAAGCTCGAAGAGGTATTTGAACTATGCGATAGAGTTACTGTTCTCCGTGATGGGAAACTCATATCATCTAATAATATCAACGAAACAAATACCGATGAAGTCGTAAAGGATATGGTAGGCCGTTCTATAAAAACTCTCTTTCCGAGAACTCATACCGGAAAGGGAAATGTTGTGTTACGTGTTGAAAACCTTTCAACGGAGAAGAAACTGAAGGATGTTACTCTTACGGTGCATGCCGGTGAGGTTATCGGGATCTTTGGCCTTTTGGGAGCCGGGAGAACCGAGCTTGCAAAGGCAATTTTCGGTCTTGATGCCATTACTAGCGGGAAGATATTGATCGACGGACATGAGTTAAAGGTTGGCTCTACATCACACTCGACAAAGATGGGACTGGGGCTTCTTACAGAGGATAGAAAGGAGGAAGGGCTCGTGCTCCAGATGTCCGTGGCACAGAACATCACTCTCCCCTCCATTCGAGAGTTTTCATCTTTTGGAGTTATCAGAAGAAAACTTGAAGCAAGACATGCAAATGAGTTTGTACAGAAGCTCAGAATAAAGACCCCTTCCCTGCGTCAAAAGGTCATGTTCTTGAGCGGAGGGAATCAACAGAAGGTACTTCTCGCGCGCTGGTTGATGAAAAAGCTAAAGGTAATCATTCTAGATGAGCCAACACGGGGGATTGATGTCGGCGCCAAAGCAGAAATACATCGACTGATCGATGAGCTTGCTAAAGCTGGTCTGGCGGTAATCGTCATGACATCAGAAATGCCTGAACTTTTAGGAGTGAGCGACCATATTGTTGTTATGAGTAATGGAAGGGTAACAGGGGGGTTTGAGAAGAACAGTGCAACGCAGGAAAGCATATTGGCAGCGGCTATTGCGTAGAGAGTGAATTTATATGGAACAGAAAATAGAAAATAATCGTATCAGTATTATTAGAAGAATATTCGGTGTAAGTGAATTTGGTCTCCTTGTTTCTCTTGTTATCATATTTACGTTTTTCAGCATTAGCTCGAAATATTTTTTTACAGTAAAAAATATATCAAACATCCTGGGCCAGATCTCATTACCACTTATTGCAGCTGTTGGTTTCTCGATCCTGTTAATCAGCGGAGAGGTCGATATCTCCATAGGATCCCTCCAGGCTGTTGTCGCACTGCCTCTCCTCATTATTATGAATGCAACAGGCAGCTTTCTTCTTGGCGTTCTTGCAGCACTCCTCCTGGGAGCTACAATTGGCATAATTAATGGGCTTTTAGTTACAAAACTCAAGATCAATTCTCTCATAACTACATTAGGTATGTACTATACATTGAGAGGGACTGTTTATCTAATTACTAAAAAAGTGGCGATAGCAGATGATTCTGGAAGTGAGATATTCTTTTTGATCGGCAATGGAAAATTGTATCATTTTTTACCCTATTCTGCGATTCTCATGTTCGTAATACTTTTATTCTTCATATACATTATGAAGAATACCACCTATGGTCGAAGGATTTATGCAGTTGGAGGAAATGCAGAGGTAGCGCGGGTCATGGGCATCAATGTCGAGAAGATCAAGTTCAGCGCCTTCATTCTGTGTTCAACATTGGCCTCGATGAGTGCTATTCTGTTAGCCTCTCGTTTAGGATCAGCCAACCACCTTGCAGGACAGGGGTTTGAGTTTCAGGTAGTGGCTGCTGTCATTTTAGGAGGTGTGAGCCTCTCTGGTGGAATAGGCACACTACTAGGCGCATTTGTCGGAGTCTTTATTATTGGCATCATTCAGAACGGGTTGGGGATGATGAATGTGTATACGATGTGGCAGCTTATTATTACTGGTTCTATTATTATAATGGCCGTTGCGATTGATGAGCTGAAGAAAAGGCATGAATAGGGCATATAAGAGAATTTATCTTCTTCTTTTGTGCATATTTTTAGTAGGCGCCCTCGTTAGAGCCCTCAGTGGAACCACCATCTTTCACTCCACATTGATATATTCATCCGGTAAAAAGGATAGGCTTCCCGGGTTAAAGACGCCTGAAGCAGTAGTAAAATCCTTTTATATGTTCATAGACACCGGTGAGTATGAGAGGGCGTGGGAGATCTCACTTGAGCCTGATTGGATAAGAGATCGAAGTGCAGTTACCTACAGAGATGAGGTACGTGAGGAGCCAGGGTCATTCTCGGGATGGACAGAGAAGGATAAATTCGTGGCACGCCTTATACAAAGCTTGGGTGAGAAAGGAAAAGGAATTACATTAAACCGTATTGAAACTCATGAATCAGGCAAGCTTCGCATAGATGAAGTGATTCAAATAAAGAATAGATATGACAGTATAGGCTTCGATGATGCGTATTCAGTTCGAGTGAGTGGGCAGCTGCTCGGTGCATGCTCGATATTTAAGTGGGAGAAGGATTTGGTAGTACTCGATATAGACGGTACCTATAAGTTACTCTTGAGTGGTACAAAGAGGAAGAAAACGTTCTTTTATCAATCGTGGTTTTCAAATATAGAACATATTGGGGATCTGAGGGGATCAAGCTCGTGAAAGTGTACTACTTTGACAATGCTGCAACCTCATGGCCAAAGCCTCGCTCTGTTATTAAGGCAATGCAGGAGTATTTTTTCTATGGAGGTGGTAATCCAGGAAGATCTGGTCATATAAAGGCAATAGAGGCGGGAAAAACAGTACTGAATACAAGACAGCTGCTTGCTTCTCTCTTTAACATAAAAGATCCCTCAAGAATAGTGTTTACTAAAAATGCGACTGAAGCCCTGAATATTGCACTTTTTGGGAGCTTGAGCAAGGGAGATCATGTTGTTACAACGAGCATGGAGCACAACTCAGTTATGAGACCGCTGAGACATCTTGAAGATCGTGGTGTAAAAATAAGTGTCGCAAAGATGGATTCAAAGGGATGGGTCCCATTAAGTGCAATTGAAAGAGAGGTGAATGAGAGTACAAAGCTTATTGCTGTAACCCACGCATCGAATGTAACAGGAACAATAAACGATATAAAGGAAATCGGAAGTTTTTGTAAAAGGAGGAATATAAGGCTTCTTGTTGATGCTGCACAGACAGTAGGAGTTGTGCCAATTGACGTTGAAAGGATCAATGTGGATCTCCTTGCATTCAGCGGCCATAAGGGATTACTGGGACCGCAGGGAACAGGCGGACTTTTTATAAGGAATGGGAATTTTTTAAACCCACTGATGAGAGGAGGGACGGGAAGCTTATCTGACAGGGAAGAGCAGCCAGATTTTATGCCGGATCAATATGAAAGTGGCACCCTGAACGTTATCGGGATAGCAGGTTTGGGGGAAGGTGTCAGATGGGTTATTGAAATGGGAGTAGATAGGATTATGGAGCACGATAGCAGGCTTTTAGAGATATTTTTAGATGAGCTTTCAGGGAATGAGAGGTTCAGACTGTACGGCATAGGTAAAGCATTTGAACAGACAGGGGTCGTTTCCCTTAATATTCAGGGTTTGTCTCCATCAAAGGTAGGAGAGATCTTAGACAGAAGATATGGTATCCTCACGAGAATCGGTCTTCACTGTTCCCCCCACGCACATAAAACGATCGGCACCTTTCCTGATGGCACTGTGCGTTTCAGTTGGGGAGTTTTTACGAAACAGAAGGATATAGTAACTGTTACGCGTGCACTTAAAAAGATAGCGCAAGAGAAATTGATATAGGATGTTTAAGCGAAGGAAGATTGAGGACATTGAATCGCTTGAAGGTGTGGTAACCTTTTTTGGATCACACCATGCACTTAGATCGGAAGAGGTTTTAAAGAAGTACAATGTTAGAGCTGTGCTGATTCCAGGTCCACGTGAAATTAGCCCAAACTGCGGTGTAGCACTGAGGTTCGATTACAGTAAGAAAGATGAAGTCAAAAAAATACTTGATGAGTTCTTCGTCCATTATGAAGATATCCATTACTATCCTGTGAATTAGAGCGAATATTAGATGCGAAGATGGAATCTCAAACCGTGGCTCTTTGGAATAATTACTGGCATTATGTTTGTTTTTGCTGAGGTCATATTCAATCTATATCCTCCTACTGCTTATTCCTTCTGTCTTACATGTCATGCTAGGGATTTTGTAAACACAATCGTAAACCTCATTTTCAAAACCAACTACCAGACAACATTTCTGGCTCGAAGGGTATTGATGACAACATCACTATGTGTCATGATAGGAGCATTCATTGCTGCCCGGATATTCAATGAGTATCGAGTAAAGCGAGGCACTCATCCAGTCCTCTTTTTTGCAACAGGGTTCATTATCATGATTACTGGAATAGTCATCTTCGGTTGTCCAACGAGAATCGTTATTCGTTCAGGGTATGGAGACGTATATGGCATTGTAGCATTGATTGGGATATTCCTCGGTGTTCTTAGTGGGACTGTATTTCTTAAACTTCTGTCAAAGATGAATTCTTAAAATTGAGAATCGTGGAATAGCTATGAATATGTATCTCTCAATTGTTCTGGGATTAATTGGAATCGTGGTTGGATTTCTCGCGCAGAGATCGCGGATGTGTTTTGTTGCAGGATTCAGAGATTACCTTCTCGTAAGGGATAAGGAATTACTCCTTGGATTGTTTACCTTTCTTGTTACGATCTGGATGTTGACTTCCATACTATATTCCATGAACATTTTGAAAAAAGGCATTCCAGAGTATGGCGATATTGTGGTGAAGAGTCAAGTTGAGATCGCAATGATCGGCTTAAATATCAGGTCACTGAAGGTCCTAGGAGATGGTTCTGGAATCTCATCTCTTATGAATAATTTCATAATACTATCGCTTGGCGGCGGATGGTTGATGGGTATTCTATCGACATTTGTTGGAGGGTGTGTTCTTCGACAGCATGTTCTATTTGCACAGGGGAACATGGATTCATTATACTATATTATTGGGTTTTACTCTGCAGTTTTAGTGTATTATAATGTTTTAGCTAGGTTTCTTGTTACTCTATACTAATCTTTCGTTAAAACGATATGTTGATGGATAAAAGCAATTAAGGGAGCATTCGATGACCCATAAGGAAAGATTTTTAATGGCCATAAATCATGAGGAACCGGACAGGGTTCCAATCGATGTTTGGTATACACCAGAGGCAGAGAGAAAGCTACTGAAATATTTAGGAGAAGATACCGATAAGCTATCTCTCTATGCAGCTGATGGAGGGTATCTACCTCATCTGATGGATCACGATTTTCTCATCACATGGATAGGGCCCTGTACAAGTTACTATATGAAGGACGAACAAGAATATTACGATGAATGGGGAATTAAGTTCCGCTGGGTAGATACAAAGACTGGAAACAGATATACTGAAATGGTCGAACATCCACTTGCTGATATAAAAGATACTAATGAGTTGAAAATTCCAGACTTTAAGAACATGGATAGATATAAAGCCTCGAAGGAGATGATAGAGAAGTATGGGAAAGAGTACGGTATCATGGGTGGGGTGGCATGTACTCTCTTTGAGCTTTCCTGGTATCTCAGGGGGATGGATAAGGTATTAGAGGATATGATCCTGCATAAAGATTTTCTTCACGCATACCTCGATAAGCTTCTTGGGTGGGTATGGGATGCAGGAACAGTTCTAGTCGAGCTAGGCGTTGATGTTATATGGATTGGTGATGATTTTGGAGCCCAGGACAGGATGATAATTTCTCCCGAGCTTTTCAGGGAGTTCTTTAAACCGAGGTATGACAAGCTTTTTTCTCACTTCAGGAGTCTCAATCCTGATATAAAGTTTGCGTTCCATACAGATGGGTATAATTATCCAATTTTGAAGGATTTTGTCGATATAGGTATTCATATACTAAATCCCGTTCAGCCTCAATCGATGGACCCATCTCAACTGAAGAAGGAGTTTGGGGATGAATTAAGCTTCTGGGGTACGATCGATAATCAACGCACCATGCCTTTTGGAACGGTAGAGGACGTGATAAATGAAACAAAATTGAGGCTGAAGACATTAGCTCCTGGTGGTGGATTGATCCTAGGGCCAGCACATAATGTACAACCACAGGTTCCAATTGAGAATATATTGGCGTTTTATGAAACGGCAAAGAGAGATGGGAAGTATCCAATAAGCTTATAAATCTATAAAAGATAATTAAACCTTTTTATCTTTACACTCTTTCCCCAGATGCTCGTAATTTCCGAACCTCCTCGTTGCCTTGAGCATTGCTATGTAGTTTTGAGGCTGCACATGGGGGTGGATCGAGTTGGCAGACGCGATGATGTAGCCCCCTCCTGGAGCGAGATCAAGGATGATCTTCCTCGCCGTTTCCTCCACAATCTCGGGAGTCGATTCTGTTAAAACCTTTCCGGTATCGATATTTCATATGATGCAAACTCTATCTCCGAATTTTTTTTTCACTACACCTATATCCATTCCTACCCCAGGATCTAGGGGATGTATCCCGTCGATCCCGGTTTCCACGATCATTTTGAGAATGCTGCTAATATTCCCGTCTGTATGTTTTATCGTGTATGCACCGAGGCTCTTTACAGTCTGTACAACCTCAATTATGCCTGGAAGAAAGAATCGCTCGAAGTGGTTCGGTGACATGAGAGGGCCGTTTTCACCACCGTAATCGTCGCCAAACACAAAGAGGTCAGCACCCAGCGCTTTAGCCTTTTTTATCAAGCTTTTTGTATGCTCCACACCGATTCTGACAAGCTCATGCACAAGTGCTGGCTTCTCAATGAGATCAATAAGAAGATTATCCATCCCACAGAGATAGGAGGGGTATGAGAAGGCATCGTGTACGTGCATTCCCACCATACGCTTCCCTTTGAATCTGTTGATTAGCCGTTCAAGCTGTAAAAAGCGAAAAGGATCATAGGGAACTGGTGGCGAATAATTTTCGAGATCCTTATCAGATTTGATCGGTCCTTCCAAAGGGAAAAGAACACTCTGGCCCGAGTCTCGCCTCATTACCCCCCATTCATCCCTGTAAATCAGCTTTTCTTTATCGATCAATTCTGTTCTGTAGTTGGAGGATGGAGTACCTGTAAGTACTATGTCGAAATCGTACTCCTCGACAAAATCTTCGTAGCTGTATCCAGGATGCGCTTTATCGATTACACGCTGATCAATAATCAGCTCGAATATGGGAACCTTGTCAGGTATTTCACACCTCAGTGCTCGCCAGGCTCTTTCGAAGTTTGTCATATCATACGTTCTGGTTATTTTCCTGTAATATTACTACCATTTCCTATGGAAAGATCCCTTTTTTCCTTCGGAAAGATATCGCTTTTCCTACGGAAAAAGCCCTCTCTTCCTGCGGGAAGATTCCTCTCTCTCTATAGACTTCTTCTAATCTTTTCAGTGCGTAAAACAGGTAAAACAGGGGTCAGCCCTTGACATAGGACATAATAATCTTTACTATTCTTAAGAGAACAATTTGGAGGATGTTTTTTGGCCAGGCCTTTACGAATTGAATATGAAGATGCTTTTTATCATATAACCGCAAGAGGTAATGAACGAAAAAGGATATACTTTGGGAAGGCAGATAATGAGAGGTTTAAGAAATACCTAGCAGAAGCTGAGATCAAGTACGGCATTTTGCTTCACTGCTATATACTTATGAGCAATCACTATCACTTGATACTAGAAACACCTGAAGGAAACCTGAGCAAGGTAATGCATTATATTAATGGTTCCTACACAACCTATGTTAATATCACAAGGAAGAGAAGCGGTCATTTATTTCAAGGGAGATATAAGGCTATTGTCGTAGATAAGGATAATCATTTATTGGAATTGAGTAGATATATACACCTTAATCCGGTGCGTGCAGGAATGGTCAAAAAGCCTGAAGATTATTCTCATAGCAGTTACAGATCATATATTTCCAATGATAAAGATGAAATGGTCACACAAGAGCTTATATTGGGGATGCTTTCCGGGAAAGAAGTAGAGGCCAAAAAGAGATACAAGAGATTTGTGGAAAGTGCAATAGGAGTTGAATTGGAAAGTCCTCTAAAGGGGATCTATGGAGGAATGATACTTGGAGGTGAAAGATTTATTAAAGATATTTTAAAGAAGCTAAATAATGACTCTTTAAAAAAAGAGGACGTTTCACATAGGAAGGCATTAAAAGCAGCAATACGAATGGAAGACATTCTTGCTACAATATCAAAACAGTTCAATATATCAGAAGATGAGCTTTTAAGAGCTAATTCTGGCGAGATGAGGAAGATAGCTATTTATATGATAAAGAAGCACATAGGTACAACAAATAAGCACATTGGTGAACTTTTTGGAGGGATCAGCTATTCAGCGGTGGCCAAGACATACCAGAGGTTTTTAAATCATCTGAGAGAAGATAAGTCACTTAGAAGAAAGGTCTCAGAGATAGAAAATGAAATGTCCTATGTCAAGGGCTGACCCTATATTCACTCACAGTATTGTAATACTACCATATAGTCAAGCAGAATATTTATGTATCTAAAAAACCTGGTTACACTCAGGAAACAAAAAGGCTGGACACAGGAGAAATTGGCGCAGGAGGCCGGTATCTCTTACAATACACTCATAAAGCTTGAGAGAAGCGGTATAAAGAACCCCAAGATCGAAACGGTCATAAAATTAGCTGATGCCTTGGAAGTAAGTTTGGATGAGCTGGTCGGCAGAGAAGGATTTCGGCATCCATAAAGATGTGCATTCTCATCAATATTCTTGATAAAATATCAAATAACAGTAAAATCTTAGACAAGAGGGAAAACGTAATTCGTGAAGTGTGCCTCATACTACATTTGAGCGTTTTTTGTGTCGCAGTACAGGTGTTTCTTTGAATCACGAATTATAATTTTTCCTATCAATCATATGTAGTGTCCGAGTATTTCAAATGATTGAAGGGGGTATGCGATGATTGAATTGAAAGATAAATACATAGCTCATGATAATGAAGTGAAAGAGATATTGAAGGAAACATTTGAGTTCAGAAATAAAAATGCTGCTGTGGTAATAAATGATGTGAATTACTGGACATTCGGAGAATTAATAGAGAACATTCCCGAGGATTATTATGAAGATGATCCCGGAGTAATGATGCACTACCAGTTAAAGAAGATCGAGAGGCATTATGATTATTTCGGAACTAGTGACTGTTATCTCGGATTTCTAATGCCCTGGTATGGTACTGGGGTATTAGCTTCTGGATTCGGTATTCCCATTATTAAAAATTTTAAACAGGACCCGGCAGTCGACATCAGTCCTATAAAAGAGCCAAGCGCAATAAAAAAACTGGAATTACCTGATCCAAATCAAGACGGACTCATGCCACAGGTGATCAAAACACTCAAGTATTTCAAGGAGAATTGTGATCTCCCACGAGGAGTCACCGACTGTCAGGGACCACTGACCTCGGCATTATCAGTAGTTGGCTATGATAACTTTTCCTACTGGATGTATGATTATCCCAATCTCATTCATGAGCTCATGGACAAGGTAACGGAAGCACTTAGACAATGGGTGAAATTCCAGAAAGCGATCGCTGATATCCCTCTTGAAACGGAATCCTATCCATTGGGCGTGAGAATGCCTGAGGGATATGGTGGCGTGTGGATATCCGATGACGACGCTGTGATAATGGGAACAGAGCATTACCGAGAGTTTGTCGTGCCCTATAATTCCCGGATTTTAAAATCCTTTGGAGGAGGTTGTATTCATTACTGTGGGAATGCAACGCAACACATAGACAATTATGTCAATACGGAAGGATTGACTGCTGTAAACAATTTGAACCTCGACGGTATCGAGGCCGCGTCGAAGATGAGGAAAGCTCTGCAGAAAAAGGGGATCATTTATATGGCCTGTGACTTCATACCCACTGAAGAAAGGATGGAAAGGTATTATCAGGAATTAATAGATTCCATGGGTGATCAGATAGGTCTTATCATTGTTCCATATGTTGCACCTGCAGTTGCCTTGGAAGATGGTCGATACAACGAGAGTCACAGAGATCAATTTGAACTGGGTAAAAAGGTGAAACAGTTCATCGATCGTGAGTTAAGATTAAAGTCCTATCGAATTTCGACATAGCGATGCAGTACACGGTAAGCGATAATGATTTTATAAACCATCTATACAGTAATAAAACTCAGTTTGAAGGGATCAGTAATTGTGGAAAATTATGGGAATGGTCAGTCAACCGGCATTGAACAGGGAGCTATAGATTCTCCGACAACTGGTTTTATACCTGAAGATCTTCGTTTCACGCAAGAAGTAAAGGATACTTTAATTGGAATGAGATAATAATTGATGCTGAGATGAGGTATAAAAGTAAGATTGCCAGGCGATGGGAAATGAATCTCAGAAAAAAAATATTCTGGGGTGAAGAGATGGGGGATGATAAGCCGGTTGAGCCTTTATTCAATGTGACATATACGGTTTCCCCTGATGACTGGGGTGTCGAAGCGGCCTATCATAAAACGGATGAACAGGGTTCATACGTGTGGGAAAATTCAATCAAGGATTATCGAACTGATTTACATATGCTTCGTTCTCCTCCTTTTTCTATAGATTGGGAAAAAACAAACGGATTCCATCTCATCAGGTCACCAAATGACTGGTATGAAACAACAATCCCTGTTTTTACTGCTGTTGCTGCTGATTCTATATGCTACTCGTGTATGATGGGAAAAAAATGATCCTTGAAACTTCTTCAAGTTGTCTGCGAGGCAGACAACCGAGGTTTACTGTCATATTTGAAATAAGGTCGAAGTAGTTTGGGGACGGTGAATACAAACTGGCGGTGATGGAGTTTCAGGAGTACGTTTTCTGAGAGATGTTCCGAGAACAGCAGAAGCCTTTTCTGGTTAGCAGGCTTTCGGACATCCTGTCGTCGCCTGCACTTCCCACATCCTGTGGGTCACAGGTTGGGCACAGATACCAGCTCTTGCATGTCCCTTTGAGCGAAGCGACAAAAGGTCTGAAATATTCATGTCCGCAGTGAGTATTTACTCCTTCATCCGCCTCCGCCGGACAGCGTCGAAGAGAACCGCGGTCAGCAGGATAAATCCGTAAATCGCTCTCTGCCAATAGGGTGAAACCCCGGTTAAATTGAAAGCATTTGCCACCAGAACCATCAGGATGACCCCCAGAAAGGAGCCCCACATGGTGCCCTCACCGCCGGCCAGGGAACAGCCGCCGATGATGCATGCAGTAATTACCCTAAGCTCTAGGCCGGTTCCTGCAGTGGACAACGCCCCACCCATACGCGCTGCGGTAAGGATTCCCGCCAGCCCGGCTGCCAACCCAGCTGTTACATAGGCAATAATCTTGAGCCGATCCACCTTGATTCCAGAATAGAGAGCGGCATCTTCATTTCCACCGATGTAAAAGTACTGTCTAAAAAAAACAGAATACTTAAAGAGGAGTCCGAAAAGAACGATGAGGATAATCATGATGATGATGGGGGTTTGTACACCCAGCACCTTAGTCTGCCCAATTACGTTGAAGGTATCGGGAAGATTACTCACCCCCAGACCACGAGTCATGACAAATACTATTCCCCGGATGATCGACATCATCGCAAGAGTTGTGATAAGGGGATTCACCTTGACTTTCGATATTATAATACCGTTTATGTAGCCAACGGCTCCGCCTGCGGCAAGACCGACCACAACCGAAAGAAACGCTCCGACACCATTGGCCATGAGAATTCCCGCAACTACCCCCGAAAACGCAAAGGTGGAACCGACGGAAAGATCGAATCCCCCGGAAATGAGGAGCAGGGTCATGCCGATGGCAACAATCGATTCAAAAGCCGCGGCCATGAAAATAGCAAGAATATTGTCAGTATTCAGGAAAAAAGGGCTGATGAAGGTGAGAGCGATTCCCCCCGCGATAATTACCAGGAAGATCGTCGATTCCTGGGAACTGAATATATTCTTCAATCTCTTTTTTTTAGCGGTTTGTGACTTCACTACTACCTCCAGGCGGTTATGAGCTTACAGTTTTTTGTGCATAGACAACCGAATTGCTCTTCCGTCAAAATGTTCCTGATCTATTACCTCTCCAATCATTCCGCTGTTTAACACGATAATCCTGTCACTTAATGCGGTGAGCTCATCAATTTCCGATGAAATAAGGATGATTCCCACTCCTTCACCGGCAATCTTGTTCAATATTTTGTGTATCTCAGCTTTTGAGCCCACGTCTATACCCCTTGTTGGATCGATGGCAAAGAGGATCTTCGGTTTTGTCGCAAGACATTTTGAAAGGAGAACCTTCTGCTGATTCCCGCCGCTTAAAAAGGTAACCCGCTGTGTCCTGCTCCTCGCTTTTATATTCACTTTCTTCATATATTCATCCACCACCTTATGGATCTTATGTTGGCGGATAAAATTGTTGGTGGATACGTCCTTCAGTATGTTGGTGATAATATTGTTCTGTACAGAATCCCTTAAGAAAAGCCCCTCAATTTTTCTACTCTCCGGCAGAAAGACAATACCTTTGTTAAGAGCTTCCGCAGTGCTAGTAAAATCGGTTTTTTTCCCGTTATATAAAATTTCTCCTGTGTCGTATTTTCCAATACCGAAGAGCGTTTTACATATATCAAGTTTACCGCTTCCTATAATACCGGCAACCCCCAGGATTTCCCCCCGGTGAAGCTTAAAGGAGATGTCGCTGAAAACCGGTTCACGGCTCAAGTTTCTCACCTCGTAGATGACATCTTTTTCTGTGAATTTTGCCTGATGCTTACCGAAAAACTCCTGTATATCATCATTGATCATCAACCGGACGAGCTCCCCTATTTCGAGGGTATTGCTCTGGCAAACTCCTACATTTTTTCCATCCCGTAAGACCATCACCCGGTCAGTGATTTCGAATATCTCATTCAGATGATGAGAAATGTAGATTACTGAAAAGTTTTTCTTCTTTATTTCCCGTATGAGTTCAAAAAGCCGTTGTATCTCACTCTCCCCCAACGACGAAGTTGGTTCATCCAGAATAAGCAGCCTCGGATTTGTGACCAGGGCTTTCAAAATTTCAACGATCTGCCTGTTCCCCATGGTTAGCCTGCCGACTTTTTCGTCCGGCCGGATATCCACATTAAATCGTTCCAGCAGTTCATTGGTACGGGCATAGAGCTCTTTCCGGTTCAGGATTCCTAATCTTCTGGTGGCCATTTCATCAACAAAGATGTTTTCAGCGACTGTAAGATTTACACACAGGCTTAGTTCCTGAAACACGACGCCTATACCCATTTCCTTGGCATCCCGAACGTTGCTGATAACAGCCTCCTCACTTCCCAGCCACATTTTCCCGCTATCTGCGGTATACACGCCGGTGATAATCTTGGTCAACGTGCTTTTTCCCGCTCCATTTTCCCCCACAAGACCAAACACCTCTCCGTAATGTATGTCGAAGCTGACCGAGTCAAGCACGAGATTACCAAAAAAAGACTTGCTTAATCCCTCGCCACGAAAGAGAGTATCTGTTCCCATGTTATGCGCTCCTGAGTAGTAATACAGGCAGGGCTTACGAAAGCCCTGCCTGTATTGTACTAGTGACTTTCTTTTAGTGATAGAAGTATTTGGCGTTGTCCTTGTTGATGATAATCGTCCCGGTGTCGACTGTTGCCGGCATGGAAATGATGTTTGCCGCTGCGTCATCCAGAGTAATGAGTATTCTGGCATGATTGTAATAGTACATCAGCTTCACGCCAAGATAACTCATGAGAGAGGTTCGTTGCGCCACTGAAGCATTGATGATCCCGTCTTCGATCATTTTTAACGTCGAATCGTCCCGGTCCATGGAGATGATTTTCACCTGTCCAACTTTCCCCATCTCTTTCACTGCAGTTGCAGCTCCGGCACCACCGGTTGCTTCCACCGCAGCAACACCTTTCAGGTCGGGATGGGCCTGCATAACCGCCTTCACTCCACTGATGGCCAGGTTCATGTCAGACTTGTGGTCGATCACCTGCACCAGTTTTACCCCCGGGTGGTTTTCTGCCATGTAGTCCTTGAATCCCTGGGTCCGCTCTTCCAGGTTGGTCTGCCCCACAACAGAGGTGACGGCAACTTTACCCGAGCCGCCGATCTGTTTGGCAAGCAGGCGGGCGCTCATCTGGCCTGCGCCGTAGTTGCCGGTGCCGATGAAGGTATACCGGTTGGATGTAGCTGTATCTGCATCCAGGGTTACAACAGGGATTCCGGCATCCAGAGCTTTATTGATAACTGGAGCCAGTTCTTCCACGAAACCGATAATCTCGATCCCCGCAGGCTTTTGAACGATCGCCTGTTCGATGGTGTCGATCATGGCCGGAATGTCATAGCCCGTGGGCCCTAAGAATCG
>Ga0307379_10005133_pt1 | contig 18396 bp, 18 predicted proteins | sample UN2MG_FD_202237 | JGI IMG/M metagenome (GOLD analysis project Ga0307379, IMG submission 202237) | Soil microbial communities from Risofladan, Vaasa, Finland - UN-2 | ecosystem: Environmental > Terrestrial > Soil > Coastal area > Acid sulfate soil | place: Finland: Risofladan, Vaasa | collected... | reverse complement strand
CATCTGTTTAAGAATGATTAACAACCGCATTGGCGGGAGGATTATTGTTCTTAAACAAGGGTCTTTTCTGAGACCTGGATGGCGGGAGCGGTATGAATCGAGAGGTTCACGTACCGTTCTGAGAGAGGCTGGGGTGAAACTCCCCGGTCTACTCACCTTTTGAAAAATCTAATAGAATGTCAGATAAAAACAAAGAGGAGGTAGAAATAATGAATCAATCCTGTAAAAAGTGCGTGCAATTTATCTTAATTTTTTGTTTTTGTTGTTTTTTGGTTTCTATTGGCTCAGGAACAGGAGCTTTCCCGCAGGAAGAAAAAGTATCGGAACTGGGAAAGTACAAAGGATATTCCAAACCGATTTATGATGAGTGGGTGCGGCTGTCTCAGTATGTCACAGTCCGCGATGGGACCAGGCTTGCTGTGGATATCTGCCGTCCTGCAAAAAACGGAATACCGGTCAGCGAGCCTTTGCCTCTTATCTGGACTCATTCCCGTTACCACCGCGCCCATTATACAGAGGAAGGGAAGATCCGCTCAGTGGTCGATTCCCATGGGATGCAGAGAATACTAAAACACGGATATATCATTGCAGCTGTGGATGTCAGGGGTGGTGGTGCTTCTTTTGGAATCCGCAGAGGAATTTTTACTCCTGAAGAAGCCCAGGACAGTTATGATATAAACGAATGGTTTGCAAAACAGCCCTGGTGCGATGGAAATATCGGGATGTTTGGAGGCTCATACCTTGGAATAACCCAGTACATTGCAGCCGGAATGGGATCGCCGCACCTCAAGGCTATTGTTCCTGCGGTTGCTATGTTTGACTTGTACTCTTTTTCCCATCCTGGTGGCGTGTACCAGGATGATTTTATCAGGGATTGGAGCGGGCTTGTCAAACAAATGGACATAGACATTCCCACTCCACCTGTGGATGAAGACCCCCAGTCAGTTTTGGCAAAAGAAGCCATCGAACTGCATAAAGCCAATGTTTTTCCCTATGAATATACAACTCCGGGCGCATACCGGGATACTATATTTCCCGGCAAACATATCAAGCCAAGTCTGGAATGGAGCCCCAATTTTTATTTGAAGGGAATCAATACAAAAGGTTCGCATGTCGCTGTTTACACTGTTGGAGGCTGGTATGACATATACCCAAGAGATGCTATGGCCTGGTTCAACAATCTTAAAAATCCTCAGAAGGTTATCATCCTGCCCGGGTCTCATAGCGGAACCAGTGACGGCTGGAAAAAGACAACCCGATCTCTTATAGGATTTGATTTTAAGTTTGACCTCATTGCAGAACACCTGCGCTGGTATGATTACTGGTTGAAGGGTATAGATAACGGCATTATGGATGAACAGCCAATTTCTTATTTTATAATGGGTGCGCCTGAAGACAATGCCTGGAGGACAGCGAGAAAGTGGCCCCTTCCAGAAGTAGAAAAGATGCACTTTTATTTCCACGTAGGGCCTTCGGGAAGTGTCAATTCAACAAACGACGGTCTTCTGAAGAAAATATCAGCGGAGAGCACTTCCGGAGGAGATACTTATCAAGTGGATTACACAACCACGAGCGGGAAAACGACCCGCTGGACCGATGGGCGCGGTATGGGTTTTGAGTACGGTGACATGTCGGCCAATGATAAAAAAGCCCTGACTTATACTACGGCGCCTCTTGAAGAAGATTTGGAGGTTACCGGACATCCTGTTGTTTCCCTCTGGGTCAGCTCGACAGCCAGAGATGGTGATTTCTTTGTCTACCTGGAAGAAGTGGATACTGAGGAGTACTCTCACTACATCACAGAAGGAGTTTTACGAGCTTCCCATCGCAAGCTCTCCGAACCGCCCTTTAAATATACGGGACTTCCATATCATCGCAGCTTTGAGGAAGACATCGAGTTTATGCCTGAAGGTGAACCTGTTCAACTTATTTTTGACCTCCATCCTACATCCAATATCTTTAATGCCAGAAACCGCATCCGGATTACTGTGAGCTGTGCTGATCAGAATAATTTTGAAACTCCTGAGCTGTCGCCGCCACCAATAATCACCATGCACCGGAACAGCACCTATGCCTCCTCGGTAACTCTGCCTGTGATTTCTTCTGAAGCAATAGCCGCTCCCGAGCCGGGAAACCTGCTAATTATTATAGTCATAGTGATTGTACTAACCGTGGCTGTTGTTTCCTTTTCCTGGTATGTGAAGTCGAGAGCAAAGAAATAAGTGAGCAGCTTCTTCCAGCTGCATCTCGATAAAAAATTATGGGCTATTTCAATTATTGTAGTCTTAAAGAAATTTCATCCGTTAATGTAGTTAAATATTACATTACCTCTGGAAAAAGAATAAATTTCTCTATATCACTTTTGGCCTCTTTAAGAATATTTTTGCCTTTTATCGCCTCTTTTCTTGCTCTCTCCTATATTTGACGTTCATCTTTTCCTTATATATAAATCTTAAAGGTGTCAGCAAGCGAAATCCGAACAAAAATTGAGAGAATTGTTGCAACCCAAAAAAGGAAATTCTTATGTTTAAAGACATAATTTGTTGATTATAATATACTTACGAAATATCGCCCCTCTGACTACGAATCAGTAGGTCGGCAGTTCGAATCTGTCCGGGCGTACCACACAACTTCTCCAATTCTGTCAACTTGTGTTCTCACCTATTTTGAATCTCTGAAGCCGTTTCATAGGTGTCAAGATGATTGGTTTAATTAACGATCGGTTTATCCTCGAATCCCAATCTAAAGTAAAATTGTTATTGACAAATACTCAAAGATATGAGTAAATTTACTCAGATAATTGAGTAAATTGTAAAATCAGGAGAAAATCCCATGTTTAAACGGCCGATTCATAAAGAAATCATTAAAAGATTAGATGAGCCAAGACGCTTCATACAAGTGCTCTCTGGGCCCAGGCAAACAGGTAAGACGACATTGGCACATCAAGTTATGGCAGGCCACAACATCCCTAGCCATTATGCTTCTGCAGATGAACCCACCCTTAAGGATCGCATCTGGATTGAGCAGCAATGGGGAGTCGCTCGACTTAAAGTGAAACCAGAGAAGAGCGCACTGTTTGTTCTTGACGAAGTACAGAAAATTGACGGTTGGTCCGAGACTATAAAAAGGTTATGGGATGAAGACTCGGCTAGCCGACTCAAACTCCATTTGCTGATATTGGGCTCATCGCCTCTGCTGGTCCATCGCGGGCTCACTGAAAGCCTGGCCGGCCGATTCGAAATTATCCCCATCACACACTGGTCTTTTTCAGAGATGCAAGAAGCTTTCGATTGGAGCATGGATGATTATATATTTTATGGAGGATATCCAGGTGCGGCCGCTCTAATCGATGACCAGAAAAGATGGTCAAGTTACGTCAAGAACTCACTCATAGAGACCACGATATCGCGGGATATTCTCTATATGACGCGTGTTGACAAACCTGCGCTTCTTCGTCGGTTGTTCGAGCTCGGTTGTTCTTATTCCGGTCAAATTCTATCGTACCAAAAGATGCTCGGCCAGCTCCAGGATGCTGGCAATACAACAACCCTAGCGCATTATCTTAATTTACTAGAGGGAGCTGGACTCCTTGCAGGATTGTCTAAATATGCTGGCCAGCGTTTTCGTCAAAGAGCCTCCAGCCCTAAGCTTCAAGTTCTCAATACAGCTCTGATCACATCTCAATCTCTGCTTAGCCTGGAAGATGCGAAACAGGATAAGGATTTTTGGGGAAGATTGGTTGAGTCGAGTATTGGAGCGAGTTTGATGAATGGCATTAAAGGAGAGAGCATTGAGCTTTTTTATTGGTCAAGCCGTAATCGAGAAGTAGATTTTATTTTATCAGGGGGTGAGAGCCTGGTTGCAATTGAGGTTAAGAGTGGCCGCAGGAAGGTTACCTTACCAGGAATAGAGACATTCTCTAAAGAATTTCCGGTGAAAAAGAAACTATTAGTAGGAGCCCAAGGGATCCCGATTGCTGATTTTCTCTTCACACCTCCTGTGGAATGGCTCTAAGAATAATCAGATTAAATCGAATTATAATTTTTGCTTAGCACAAAACCGGAAGTTTTTGCTTGGCATTGATATCATTTTTGGCCTCTTTAAGAATATTTCTACCTTTTATCGCCTCTTTTCCTGCTTTCTCCTATATTTGACGTTCATCTTTTCCTTATATATAAATCTTAAAGGTGTCAGTAAGCGGAATCCGAACAAAAATTGAGAGAATTGTTGCAACCCAAAAAAGGAAATTCTTATGTTTACAAATGAGGCTCTCTAAATATGCCCCGCAATTAAGGAAACGCTTCCAGGGATTATTTTTTAAGATATCTTTTAATCTCTTCATGAGTCCCGGTCAACACAAATTCTACATGATCGGCTCTCCATCGGAATAGAATCCGCAGTTTTAATCCTTTACGGATTTCCCAGAAGTTTTTCCTCAAATTTTTGAGCCCCATGCCTACAGAAAGCTTCCGCTCACCAGAAAGGATATCAATTAAGGCTATACATAATTCCTTTACTTCTTGTTGTATTTCGGGAGGGAGCGACTTAACAGATCTATCGAAAGATGGTTTAAATTCATATTTCATAAGGATCTGATATGTTTTTTTGCAGCACTGGATGTCTTATAGATTTTGCCTTTTTCAGCGACTAACTTTTCGATCTCCCTCCATTCTTTTGCTGTATAAACTGGTTTCTCTATTATCTCACATGGAGATAGGATGACACCCCTGTCAGTGACTTTAAACATCACTTTTGAGCCAGGCTCAAGCTTGAGGATTTCCCTGATAATCGAGGGAATTGTCACTTGGCCTTTGGACGTCACTTTTGCTGTTTCTGTGTAGTTCATAAGAACTCCTTGATTCCTTGTATCCTTACATCCTTACGCCATTAATATAAATCTTATAGGGGAACGTGTCAAGATCAAAATCTTAAACAAGGGAAGAATGATGTTTAATTAATTATTTAACGACGTTTCTATTTCGCCCCCTTATCCCCGAATACACGCAAAGAGTAAGAGTAAGTGACCCTCTGATATGCAATACTGAATAAAGCGTTGAATCCGGTTGACTCATTCCTGATTAAGTATTATTCTAGGGGTAAATAAGGTAAGGGAAACATTCATCATGGAGAAGACAGAAACTTTAAAGGATGGTACAAAAGTAACCATAAGAAACCTTACTGTCGAAGACCTTGACAGACTTATGAGCTTTTACCGGTCGCTCCCGGAAGAAGACATAAAGTACCTGAGGGTTGATGTTACAAACAGAAATATCGTCAAACAGAGGATCGAATTTGCTGAAGCGGGAGACATCTTCCGCATCATAGCACTCAAAGGGGACAGCATTATCGCTGATGGGGCGCTTGAGCTAACGACCGAGGAGTGGCGCAGGCATCAGGGAGAGTTGAGAGTAATCGTTGCTGAAGAGTTCAGGCGCAAAGGAGTCGGGATGATCATCATGAGAGAACTCTACTTCTTAGCGATAGAGAGAAAGGTAGAGAAGGTAGTCGCCAAGATGATGAAACCTCAGGTTGCGGCCAGGACTATTTGCAAGAAGCTGGGATTCCATGAAGAAGTTCTTATCCCTGACTATGTAAAAGACCAAACGGGTAAATTTCAGGACATGGTCATCATGACCTGCGACATTCAGGAGTTATGGAAGGAGCTCGATCAATTCTACATGGACTCGGATTGGGAGCGCTGCAGGTAGGCTCATTTTTCAGTATGGACCTGCCCCCATCTTTGGTTCATTTCCTATGTTAGTTTAAAATTTTGCAAGTCATTTTTGATAGTCCCAGGAGCTCGAATTGGATCAGTCTTCAACGGTAGATTCTGTGCAGCAAATTGCTCTGGAGGCACATTGCCTAATGAGCTGTGCGAGCGGAATTGACTGTGTACTCTACGCCAACACTCTATGGCTACCCTTGCCTCTAGAAGAGTATCAAAAATCTCTCCATTGAGCAACTCACCCCTAAACGTTCCGATGAACGACTCCACATAGCCATTCTCCCAGGGATTCCCGGGCTCGATGAACAAAGTGCTGACTCCGATACCTGCCAACCACTCCGATACATGTTATGATATTCTTGGTATTGGGATGGCTTTCCGGATCGGTGAGGGCGGAGACCTGTATAGACAGATAATGTATCAGCGCTTAGATTTTTTGCCATACGCCGATAATTCTTCACGAATAACATGCCGAAGAGTTTCCTCGAGCGATTCCCTTTTTGAATTCATGTATTCTCTCAGAGCCATATTGATGAGTGTCTGATAATTTCCACCACCTGCAGCGTGTACTTGTTGTCGGAACCAGTCGAGGATATCATCGTCTATTCGGATAGTGATACGCGTTTTTCCTTTAGGAGTCTTAATCACCGGTCCTCTTTTTCCTTTACTAAAATCGTATTCTTTTTTCATTGAAGCAAATTCCATTTTTATATCATATGTACATCTGTGCATATAGTCAAGTAAACAATAAACGAGTTGCGTTTCAACGTTTTGACATTGCATAAATAGAGGACGGTCCCCAATTTCTATATGTCAATGAGATTGCTGCGCTTTGCCCGTAACGATACTTTTAAGAAGGAGTAGGCCCTTTTTTCTGCCGTATAAACAAAATGTCGTGAAATTAATTATCTCGCGAAATTCTTACTGGGAGTTATAAAATTCAGCTTCCAGCCTGTAAATCCTGCCTTATTTGATGGTTTTTAAACCTTATTTCTGGGGAAATTGGAATATTTCATTGCACCAGAAAAACCTTATATAAAAATGAGAATGGAGTTATAAAAGCTTCGATAATTGCCGCGACAATTAACAGCGGGACGATGACACCCAGCCAAGTCTTTAAGGCCCTCTTAAATAAAGGAATCTGGTCTTCACTTCCATAGTCTTGATTTTTTTTTGAAAAAAGGACGATCAACTCATCACGTTCTATGTTGAGAATTTTTTTTGAAATCTGAAGGCACAAATGAACGCCGATACTTGTCGCATAGACCATTGCCGAGAATTCAAAAATTCCGTGCGGGGCAAAACTGAATTACAAAACTTGATAAACCTTGAATCCGTTTACAGACGCTACGGAAGTCATTAGCCCAATAACAACAGCAATTCTTAATGCTCCTAGCATCGATAAGAAAAGAAAGGGAATAAATCCAAAAATTATGGTAACTAGTGCAACTATTGAATTATTAAAAAATAGGGATAAACAAAGTTTGATACTTCTTTCTGGGACAGGCTGTTCTTTTAAAATCCCTTCTGCTGCTAAAGCTGATATTTTTTGGAGCCTTTCAGGATTTTTTATGAAGATAAAGTGGCTTATTAGAATTGTCAGAATAAAAATGATGAAGATAATAATAAAGAGCTTTAAAAATTTTGTCTTGAACCATTTCCATTCTTCCAAATAAAATTGTTTTATTCTCAGCATCACTTTTTTGCTCATTGCGAATTTTGGATTTATTATTTCATAAATGAGATACTGTGTTAAATAATTATATGCAGTTAAAGCTTGTGAATCCATCATGATCAGGCAATAATAATCTGTTCATATATCATATGAATGTTAACTTGCTTAATCGAATTGTTGAGGAAGTTTAGATTGTTAGTTAGCAAACAAAAGATGCCAAAGAGAGAACTTGGATTAGTTACCATTATTGTAGCTTTTGCTATTTACTTTTCAGAGGAAATTTTTTTTAGAAATTATTTCGTTGATAGTCATCGGAAAATATACTTTTTTTTACTTGCTGCTTTTATCACTTTCTTTATTCATGAAGGAATTCATGGGCTTTTCGCCCATATTTTCAAAGCAAGGCCAAAATTTGGCTTTAGATATGTATATTTCTATACTAAACTCTCTGGTCTTATAAAGCGAAATTATTGTCTTTTTATAATTATCGGACCATTTATTTTGCTCAACTTGATTTTCCTCTTTTTATTTTTCACTTATCCAATCCTCCGCTCATATCTTTTCTTTTCATTTACCCTCAATACTGCTGGAAGTGTTGCCGATATGTGGTATTTTTTTACTTTGCTTCGTTACAAAAAAGAATATTTGATAAAAGATACAATGGAAGGGTATGAGGTATATTCTGAATAAAATAGGTAAAACCTTCTTTAGTGATGTTTCCCCCCAATTTTTCGTTTTGCCTGTTATCGCTTGATTTTTATTCCCTAATGCCGACTGCTTCAGCTATATTTCGCTATTCGCCGCTTTCCGACTTTATTTTCCCTCCTTTCTGGTAGTTATAAAATTTGAGAAAAATGCCAAAATTTATAACTCTGAGTTATAAAATCTAGCTTCCAGCCTGTAAATCCTGCCTTATTTGATGGCTTTTAGATCTTATTTCTTGCGAGATGAAGCATCTGAATGGCTGGGAAAACGCTATGAGAGGCGCGATCACTTGCTCCTGCTGGTCAAGGATCCGATATTTTCGGACAGCTTTCGCTCGGGCCCAAGCTATAAAGCATTGCTGCAGAAATTGGATCTGGAAGAAATGTCTGAACATTTGAGAAAGGCTGGAAGGGTAAAGCCATCGAGCATTACGAGAAATTCCTCATATATTTTTCAAACTATAAATTGTTTTCTATACTAGCCAGGATAGACTTTCCTTCTCTCTTCCGGTAGCTACTAAACTGAGAAAAAGCTCTTCCAAGCCAGAATATTTCTCTTTACTGACCTCATCTCTAATTTTTTCTGCAGTACTTTTAAATATTATTTCTCCTAGATTAATAATAGCAATTTCACTGCAGAGCTTTTCAATTATCTCCAAAATGTGAGAAGTTAAAAAGACAGAAGCTCCCTTCTTAACCATAAGCTCTAAGTTATTGCGAATTAACTTTGATGATACCGCATCGATGCCTTCAAAAGGTTCATCTAAAATCAACAAGTCTGGATTATGAATCAATGCTGCTGCTAAAGAAATTTTTCTTTTCATTCCAGCAGAGTATGTTTCAATAAATTTATTTCTTTTATCTTGGAGTTCAAAAAATTCTAATAATTCTTTAGTTCTTGATTCTGCGATTTTTTTGTCTAAGTCATACATGCGACCAACAAAGTGAAGATATTCTTTTCCAGTGAGCTTCTCAAAGAAAAGCGGTTCATCTAGAACGATTCCAGTTTTTCGTTTATGTTCAATCTCGTCTTTATCAACATCAAAGCCAAATAAATCTATTTGTCCTGATGTCGGTTTTAATAATCCTACCATCATCTTGATAGTAACTGTTTTTCCTGCTCCATTTGGTCCTAAAAAACCAAAAAATGTGCCTTCCTTAACACTTAAATTTATATTTTTTACTGCAACTACATCCTTGAATTCTTTCCGCAAGTTTATCAACTCTATGGCGTTCATTAAATCACCTCATATTTTTTCTAATATATAGAATCTTTTCTTCCATACCAACCCAACCGCAAGTTTTAAAAGAAAATAGTATATTCCTAGGCTTAAAATTAATAATGAAAAAATCAATAATAATCTAGAGAGATCATTAATTTTTGAGCTAAAAATAGAAAATATACTATAGAGACCTGAACTGATTATTAAGGATAAAACTGGAAAGAAGAATGAAGAGAAAAAAGCCTGTTTTTTTCTCTCCTCTATAAATCCTCGCGGCAGATAGATAGATATAAGATTTCCGAAACCTATGAGAACTGGAAATGTTAATAGGAAGTAAATTATAGTCTTTACGAACGCCTTTGTTTCGAATAGGCCAAGAGCTAAAAAAGTTGAGGTTATTACCAAAAACTGCAATAAAATAAACGATAGGGAAAATAAATTTTTGCTGATGATTAAACTCAATCTCGAAAAAGGTAACACAAGATAAATTCTGAGCTCCTCTTTAATACTGCAAAATTGATTAACATAAATTTCAGCATCTATTAAGAGTATAATGATCAAAAGATGGAAGATGTTTAGCCCAAAAATAAGTCTCTTTCCCCCTCCTCCAATGAGGAATAATGCCGTAATAAGAATTGGTATTAAAAATGATATTCTTAAAGAATTATCTCGCAGCGAATACTTAATTTCCCTTAAATATAAAATTCCGACTTTGTCTTTATTCATCCTTTTCAATATCCGAATTTTTTCCTTCTAATCAATAGCAAGCCAATTTTTATGCCCACCAGAGCAAAAATCAAAAGAAAAAGAAGGTTTAGTAGGGCTTGCCCTATTGATTGAGAAATTAAGCCAATAATCCCATTTCCTGCCCATCCAAACGGCAAATAGCTGAATACAGCTGTTATTTTTTGAGGGTTCGAATCGAGATCCATGCGCTCTCCAATATAGGACAATACTATGATAACAGCAATGACAAAGACCAAAATAAAGCCTAAAGTATTTTTTATTTTTCTTTGGGAAAAGAAATTGTCAAAAAAAATTATTAAATTTCGTATCCAGATCAAAATAGAAACAAAAAATGCAATGAGAAATAAGATAGAAAAAATTGCAAAATATCCATACCACAAAATCAAGAATCTGAAAATTATGCCTAGCATAATTAAATAAGCAAAATTTCTAAAGCTTAGTAAATCAGAAAGAAGGTAACTGTAATAAACCTCTTTTTTTCCAACAGGAAAATGATTTATTTTTTTCAGACTTATTCCTGCTTTTGATACATATTTTGCCAAACTTCCTATGCATGCAAGAAGAAAAATCACAAATAAAAAAATATCGACCGTGACATTTATATTTTCAATGTTTTTCTCCTCTACCTGAATTATTAAAAAAGATAAAAAAGCGCACAAAAGTGCTTTAAAAATTTGTGAAGTGTAATAAGCTATTTTACTCGGAGTTTTGGTCACTCGTTTTTCTAAAGTTAATAGCGTCTTAAATAGTGTTGCGGTGCTTCTCATTTTTTGAAAATTTTACCACATTTCCATCTTGATTATGGGTAAAAAGATTTTTTTCTCCGTTTAGTTTTGGGCTATCCAATCTTGCCTAAAGAGCCAATCAAAGAAGCTACTCCAACTTGAATGAAGGCAGCAAAAAGCCATAAAAAGACTGCAATAAAAGCTGATTTTGTTCTTGAAATTCTGCAGGTTATCGATATACCAAACATGAGTAACACAATCCACCAGATTGAAAAAAGGCTTATATTGCTTAAGAATGTTCTAAGAGCAATACTTAAATCAAGATTTCTTAGAAATATATCCATCCCAAGCGAAACTTGAATATCAGTTGTCTTTTTTATAAGAATTTGGTTTTTGGAGTCCCGAAATTAATTATCTCGCGAAATTCTTACTGGGAGTTATAAAATCTAGCTTCCAGCCTGTAAATCCTGCCTTATTTGATGATTTTAAACAGCGGCCCCAGCTAGCTCTTCAGCTCATACCCTGCCTTCACAATACTGACCTCGGCCAGAATCTGTAAAGGCTCGATAAACGGAACCTTGATATCTTCCTGTTTAAGGACAAGAGGCACCTCTGTGCAGCCGGCAATAACCGCCTCCGCCCCTCTCTTGATGAGTGTCTGGGCCACACCCCGAATAATTTCTTTGGAAGTCCCCGAACTAAACCCGGCTTTTATCCCCTGCTTCCCGAAAATAGCCTCCATCACCTGCTCCTGTTCCTCATCTTCCGGGCCGAAGACTTCTATTTCTTCCCTGGCAAAAGCATCATGAAAGAGCCCTGATTTTAGAGTGCCGGTGCTGGAGATAAGACCGGCCTTTTTCAATTCGGGCATTTTCCTCTGCGTATAGAGGAGGGTCTCATCCAGGAGGTTTAAGAATGATACTTTTTCTCTCGCCACTATTTCATCTAAAAAATAGTGAGCCGTAACACAGGGCATAACGATAAAATCCACCCCAGCCTGCCGCAGAACCCTGGCGCCCTCGAGAAGATACGGCAGAGGGCTCTCTCCTTTTTCGAGTATGGCATCTGTCCTCGCCGGAACCTCGGGGTTGCTGTAGATTATAACGGGTATGTGCTCCTGGTCTTTCTCTGCCTTTGTATTCTTTATGATCAATTCAAAAAAGTAAGCAGTGGCCTCAGGACCCATGCCTCCTAGAATTCCTATTGTTTTTTTCATCTCTTAGGTGCCTCTTCCATTATCTTTTTTAATTTATCCAGGGGAAGAGCCTCGACCTTACTGCCGTCCTTCCCTTCCATATCCCGGGCTTTAAACAGAGAATTCAGGATGGCTTCTTCAGCCGCTTCGGCAGCCGCCAGAAAAAGAGGGGATACATTGCTGTTTCTCAAGATCTCGATTTGCATAGTAGGTGAGGGGGAGCGGTGAGGCACTCTCAATCCTTCGGCTGTGGAGAAGGCAATGGCATAATCGCCGCTTCCGCTTGAATAGAAGCCTCCTGTCCGGGCTATCCCGAGAAGCGCCCGCTTTGCCAGCCGCTTCAGGTTCCGGCTGTCAAGGGGAGCGTCTGTTGCGACCACGATCATGCATGATCCCTCTGGCGAATCATCGAGGTCTCCACTCATGTAGTAATTCCCGAGGCGTATCCCCACAGGAAAACCGTTTATCTGAAGAACACCGCCGTGATTCGTCTGGACAAGGACTCCCACCGTATAGCCGCCCCTCGATTCAGGCAGCTTCCGCGATGCTGTTCCTATCCCTCCTTTAAACCCGTAACAGGTAGTTCCTGTCCCGGCGCCTACACAGCCCTCTTCCACCGGTCCTGACTGAGCCTTCTTTATGGCTTCAACAACATGCTCCGTTTTAACATGCCTTCCGCGTATATCGTTGAGCCAGCCGTCGTTTGTCTCGCCCACAACCGCATTCACAGAGCCGACTCTCTCATTTCCGGGAAGAGAGAGGGTGTAGCCTATAAGGGCATTGGCAGCCGTAGGAACGCTCAAGGTATTGGTCAGGATTACGGGTGTTTCAATCGTTCCCAGTTCTTCAATCTGGGTGGTCCCAGTTAGTTTTCCATAGCCGTTGGCGACATATACCGCACCAGGGACTTTCTCTTGATAGATATTGCCGGCATAGGGGAGAATAGCCGTCACACCTGTGCGGATATTTTCGCCCTCGATCAATGTCACCTGCCCGACTTTAACTCCAGGAACATCGGTGATGGCGTTCCATTCGCCAGGCTCTATTATTCCGGTTTCAATACCGAATTCTCTCATGCGGGGCCTTTCTTCGGCAGAGAAAAAGGTCAGGCTTAAGGTCAAAAAAAAGATGATGAGAAAGATTGCTTTTTTCATTCGTCCTTCCCTTTGGATATAGGATATATTGAGATTACGATGTTAGTTAAATCAAGATAAAAAATCAATGAAAAGCTTGGTTTTCAGTTGACATTGTTAGAATTCCTGTTTATATTTCTTGTGCCGGCAAATGAGCATTTTTAAAAAGGATCTTCTAAAAGGATCAACAGTTTTTTTTTAATCTTTTTTTCTCTAACCTTTTCTAGTATCCGAAGCATCCCTCCTGATAAAAAAATCTATCTTTCTCAACTTTATGATTCGACTGTTAAATCTGGGGATGCGCTCAGAAAAGAAGGGAGTTTTGGGCAGGCAATTGATGAATTTAGGAAGGCATTGGATCATGCGAGGAAAATTGATAGTAAAGAAGAGGAAGTTAAATGTCTGATAAGTTTAGGTCTATTGTACTGGAATATTGGTGAACTTGAAGAGTCATCAGAGAAGTACAAAAAAGCTCTGTCTATTGCGAAGAAATTCAATTTAATGGATAAACAAGAAGAATGCCGTGCCACGCTCGAAATTTACATATTATTTAAAGAAGGGAGAAGGCTTCGTTCCCTTGGTGAAAACCAAAAATCCATTGAAAGCTTTAAGAAGGCAGTAGATTTGGCCAGGGAAATAGGGAGCAAAGAACACGAGGTTAAGTGTCTCCGCCATCTGAGTATCCCTTTCTGGGAATTAAAAAACTTCCAAGATTTTTTCCTCCTGAATAGAGAAGCACTGACGATTGCCCAAAGCCTGAATCATAAGAGAGAAGAAGGAATATGTTTGAACCATATTGGTGTTTTTTATGAGAGATTAGACAATTACTCTAAGGCTCTCAACTTCTATGAGGAAGGTTTATCAATAGCAAAAGCTATTAAGAATAAAGGGAATGAATCAGCTTGTCTGAATAATATTGGAATTATTTATAAGACAATAGGCAATTATGATAAAGCATTAAAATATCTCATGAAAGCCCTAATAATTGAAAAACAGTTGGGAAATGATTGCGATATATCTTTGCTTTTGAACAATATTGGAATTACACTTCGATATAAGGGTTTTATTTCTGGAGATAAAGAGTATTTTTATAAAGCACTGGACTATCTTTATGATTGCCTAAAGCTGACGAGAAATACCCTGGATAAAGAGACAGGAATTCTCGACCTCATACAAATTGAAGTTCATGCCTTAAATAATATCGGCTTTGTCCTAACAGATTTAAAAAACTATCATGAAGCCTTGAAATATCTTATATCAGGCTATGAAAAGGCGGAAGAGGTTCGAGATTTAGAAGTGGTGGGCATGCTTCAGAATAACATGGGAATCGCATATTATAATCTTGGATACTATGAGGAAGCCATAAAGTCATATATGAAAGCTATAGAGCTAGCCAATAAGATTAGTGACAGGCAGGTACTCTGGGAAGCTTATTTTGGGCTTGGGCAATGTTATGAAAAAAGACATAAATTTTCTCGGGCAGTGATGAGTTATAAAAAAGCTATTGACGTTATCGACCATATAAGAAGTCAGATTTTCCTCGACACTTACAAAGCTGGCTTTGTAAGGGATAAGTTTCAGGTCTACGAGTTTTTGATTAATCTTCTCTACAGGTTGAATATAGAAGATCTATCAAGTAGCCATGCGTATGAAATATTTCACGTTGTGGAGAGAGCTAAAGGCAGAGCATTTTTGGAGAGTCTTGGAGAATCCAAAATTGATATAAGACAAAGCTTAAGCCCTGGATTGAAAAAAAGAGAAAATGAGCTTTCAAATCGGATTTCTTTGATTATTCAGGAGCTTTCCATGCCAGATCTATCTAAAAAAAGAAGGAAGGAATTGTTGAATAAACTTACAAAGGAGGAAGACGAATACATAAGTTTGATATCTAGAATTCGGGTGGAAGCTCCTGAACTTGCCAACCTGGTTTCCGCTTCACCCTGTGGTGTTGATCCGGTTCAGAAAAATTTAGATGGGAAAACAGCATTAATAGAGTATTTTCTTGGTGAGGATGAATCATTTATGTTTTGTATTACAAAGAATGAATTTGGAGTGTATAGTCTTCCCTCCAGGAGTGAGATTGAGAAATCAATAAAGGCCTATTTAAAAGTTTTATCGAATTCCCCAAAGGGAGAGTTCAAAGGAACTCTTGCTGCAAGGCGCATCTACAGGGAACTTCTTTTTCCTGCTGAAGGGAATATTCCTGAATCTATTGAAAATCTGATCATTGTTCCTGATGGAATCCTCTACAGTCTTCCTTTTGAAACGCTTATCCCAAATACTCAAGATCGATCATCGAAGGATGATTATTTAGTTGCGAATTATAAAATCTCTTATGTGCCCTCATCTTCTGCTTTGTTGTTTTTGTCTGAAAACAAGGTTGAACGTGAAAGACCAAAAAGTTTAATGGCATTTGGAAATCCTTCATATATGTTGAAGGATTCATCAAATGAGAAAAAGCCCAAAACGCAAGTAGAGATATTAAGAGAGTTATACTTAGACCAGGGATTTGATTTTTCTCCTCTACCTTATACAGAGAGAGAAATCTTGGAAATCTCAAGTTATTTTCCTGATAATAGAAAAGATATTTATCTTAAAGATGAAGCGAGAGAAGAAATATTTAAAGAAGCTCCTCTTCAGGATTATCAGATTATTCATTTTGCCTGCCATGGATTTTTGGCTGAGGGATTTCCCTTTAGATCAGCTCTTATTTTAGCATTGGATGATGATCCACAAGAAGATGGATTTCTTCAGGTTCGGGAGCTATACAATCTAAGGTTGAACGCTGATTTAGTTGTGCTCTCTGCCTGTCAGACAGGGAAGGGCAAATTAGAGAGAGGAGAAGGGATCCTGGGGCTCCCCCGGATTTTCTTCTATGCTGGAGCCAAATCAGTGATATTAACACTTTGGACGATAAATGATGAGTCCACAGCAACGTTTATGAATTTGCTTTACCGTTATCTCTCCAAAGGAAATGATAAAGCTCAGGCATTGCGTTTGGCCAAGCTGGAGATGATAAATTCGAAGTTTAGCCATCCTTTTTATTGGGCAGCTTTTGTTTTGAATGGTGATTCTAATTCCAAGTTAAATTTTAGATAATCTGTTTCTTCTCAGTTAGTCAGAATAAATTCTTCTATCCCTGATTCGATCTTTTTTCCATCAGGCAAAAAAGCTGTAACCATCCAGAAGTATGTTTTGTTTATGTTTAATCTCTTGGCAATTTCAGCTGGAAGGATAGCTTGGTTTTTAGAAATTTTGTTACTTTTCCATATTTGAAACAGGGTTTCGTCAAATAATTCAATTATGTAATACTCGGAGCTTTTAAATTCGTTCCATTTAAATACTAGTAAAGATTTTGAATATTTTCCATTTTTCGGTTCGATCAGATGGACTCGGCTAAGATCTGATCCTCGATACTCTCTTTTCCCTCTATTCTGGAAAACAAAGAAAGTAGAAATTATAATGGCAGCTCCTGCCAGCATAAACGCATATTTCCAAGACAATCTAGGAAAGAGTGACTTTCGTCCCTCGTTTAAATAGTTGGTTTTTTGGCCCGCTCTTTTTTTAATGGCTGCTATGTTTTCTTTCGATTGTAATAATTGACCAATCCCTTCAATTAATTTCCCTTCTTCTCTTCGAGTTTGGAGCATGAACTCAAATTCTTGAGCACAAGAGGAGCATTTCGTTATATGATTTATAATTCTTGATATTTGTTTTTCCGATGCTTTTGATTTAAAAAAGCTAATGATTTCCTTAGAAGGAGGGCAGCTTTTTCGCGAATGGAGAATATTTTCCATTATATGAGCTTTGTATAATTTTATTAAATCTTTATTCTTTATTTTCATATTCGATTCTCTTTTCTCTTAGCATCTTTTTTAAATCAGATAAGCCGCGGTAGAGCAAATTTCTTGTCTTGTCTCTGGTCCATTTAAAATAGATGGCAATCTCCTCAATTGTCATGTTCAATAAAAACATTTTTACAACTTTACGCCGAGATTCAATAAGTGAATCTACAGCATGACCTATAATTTCTTTTGCGTTGGTATCATTGGAGAAATTAATTAAATAGTTGCTTTTTTGCTCAGAGACCAATTTGTGTTTTTCGTTAATAAAGATTCCTTTTTCTCGCTTAGATCTTCTAAGCAGGTCTATTATAGAGGAATCTACAATTTTCCTGATATAGGACGCATAATTTTTTATCCTTTTCTCATCTTCCAATATTTTCCATATTTTTATTTTAACTTCTTGTAAGATATCATCAGGATCAATCCCATTTTTTTGAACATTGAATTTTTGAATGTTGGCTTTAACGAATCTAGAAAACCTGCTTATTATGACCTCAAATTCCTTGATTTTTTCTTCATCGCTATTCATCTTTGTTTGCGCATTATAGCATCGGTTATTGAGGGGAGCAATTCGCACATAATATATAGAGTCGTTTTTTTGAATAATTTTCTCACTTTGGTGAATTTAAAGTAGGAGAGCCCTTCAAGATTTAAATGAGAATTTTTTCCTTAAAAATCGTTCTTATACTGAGTAAAAATGATGGATTCGATGATATTAAATCGGGAAAATCTTGGATGAATAGTCCTGTTTCTAGTGATACCAAAATAGTAGGAATAAGCTTGATAATAAAAAGAAAACTGCGGTTTATTCATAAAGCTGCTAAAAGTGATAAGAGTGTATTGATTTTAGGAGAGACAGGAACGGGAAAGGATTTAACTGCAAAAAAAGTTCATGAACTGAGTGATAGAAGAAATAAACCTTTTGTGGCTATCAATTGCACAGACATCCCGGAAGATCTATTTGAGGCTGAACTTTTTGGCTATGTACGAGGTTCTTTTACTGGAGCTGTGAAAGACAAATTAGGACTACTTGAGGTTGCCAAGGATGGGACGATTTTTTTTGATGAGATAGGCGATTTGTCTTTATTTCTTCAAGCGAAAATCTTAAGAATTATTGAAAAAAGAGAACTGAGAAGAATAGGAGAAACAACTATTAGAAGAATTTATGCTCGCTTTATCTTTGCAACTATTGATACCTGCATAAATAATGTCCTATTTAAGGCGTAAAAAAAGAGGAGTATGTTTCACGAAAGAACGAATAAGATTTTGCTTCTTCTGAAGAGAAAAGCCATGACGGCGGGCCTTTTTAGTCAGACTCAAAAGATCATACGGAGCATCATTCGCCATCGGATTCCTCTTCATATATCCCCACACATTCTCTACAGGATTAAGTTCTGGAGCATAGGGAGGCAAGAATTCAGAAT
>Ga0307379_10005131_pt1 | contig 18401 bp, 23 predicted proteins | sample UN2MG_FD_202237 | JGI IMG/M metagenome (GOLD analysis project Ga0307379, IMG submission 202237) | Soil microbial communities from Risofladan, Vaasa, Finland - UN-2 | ecosystem: Environmental > Terrestrial > Soil > Coastal area > Acid sulfate soil | place: Finland: Risofladan, Vaasa | collected... | reverse complement strand
GCACGAAGATGCTCTCGGTGCATCGCCAGGAATTTTCCATCGTCCCATTTGACGAACACCATGTCCCCCATGCCCGTTTGGTCGCCTTCGGCCGTGCGCACCATGACCACGGTGCCCTCGTGGCCGCCGGTTGGAGGGTCCGGGTAGCTCATCACCGAACCGATGTTGGTCAGGAAGCTGACACGCAGACCGGGCTCGGCAGGGAGGGGTAGTGCGGCAGCCTCTCGACCACGGTCGGTGAGGACGCGCATCCCTTTGGAGAGACTCTCGGCCTCGACGCCTTGGAGATAGGAGTCCAGCGAACTTGCAGCCTTCTGCTGCCCCAATGTCAGGTCGGTCCAGAAATCGTCGTCGTGTGCCATGGGGTGTCTCCTAGATGTCGCGTTTGACCACGAACTCAACCGTGGCTGCCTGGGGTGCGCCAAAAGCAATGTCAAATCCCAGGACAGTTTTGGCCGTCACGAACGCGACATCCGTGATGGCAACGGGGATGACCGGGGAATCCAGAAGTACACGGTAGCTCGTGTCGATCTGCGGTTCGTCGAACAGCACCGTGACAACGGGGACGGCAGCAAACAAGGTTGATCCCTGGAACGTCGTCTCCTGCAAAGTCCCTGTCCCAGCGCCCACCAGAGTCCCTCGTGTGCAGTTGCTCAGAATCACCGAGCCTGTGAGACCCAACGTCATCGGGCCAAACCGACAGCGGGTTGCCGTGAGCGAACGGGCGGCGGAATCGCCACCGTAGGTGGTCATCCCCAGGAACGTGGAGTCTTCGACTTCCATGCTGCCGACCCCAACAAAGGTCATGCTCAAAGTCGTGAGCGGGAGGGCACCGATGCAGTTGTTGATTCGGTAGAACGAAGTCGTGAGGAACGGAATCTCAGGGTTCGTGTTGTCGTAGCTCATCGCTACGAGCGGACACGCGGGGATGTCGATGAGTTGGCAGGAGGCGCAATCGACGATGGAGACAGAAGACCCGGTGGTGCCCCCGTCCCAGTTCCCACCCCTGATGTAGAGGTTGTTGACGGCAACGGCTCGGACCTGGAATCCCGTGACCCCAGCAGGCACAAGGTCGCAATCAAGAACGTCGATGAGGTCCAAAGCAACCGTCGAACCCGTGCTTGCTGCGACACCACCGGTGAGTGTTCCGCCGGAGATGACCAGGACCAGGGCTACGGACGTGGCGAGCGTAATGGCGTTGCCCCCGACGCCTGGATCGACCGCACGCAGCGTGATGACTGATCCAGTCGCAAACGGGATGACGACCCCCGTCAAAAGATTGACGGGATCCGAGATAGCCGCCGCCAAATTCGTGGCAGTCGTAGCCACATCTGTCCCCAATTCAAACTCGTTGGGCGCGGGAACGCCCCCGTTGACGATGGCGGTCAGGACCACTCCACCGATGGTCACGTTGTCGCCGACATTCGGAACTGACGCGACGGTGATAGTGCCGGTGGCGAACTGGGAGGTCAGGAGATCAATGCAGGCTTCGGTAGCGGCCGTGTTCTCGATGAGGAGGTTCTGGAACGTGATTCGACGAGGAACCGTGGAAACTCCCTCCAAAATACGGAAGGTGCTGACCGCCGTGTCGTTGCGGATGGTGACTCCGCCAAGGCTCGTAATGGTCGTGTAGTCCTTGGTGACGATGACATCCTCGACATAGAGGCCAGGCATCAAGACGATGGTGTAGCGCTCGTCGGCATCAGCGGAGTTGGGGATGGCGTCCAGGGCTCCCTGAAGAGTCGTGATGGGGTTGCCGTCGGCGTCCTTGGAGCCGCCTGTCCCAGTTTGGGACACGATGACCGTTTGCTGGGCTTGCTGGAGGCCGGCAAGCGCATTCAGATCGATCCCACCAGGAATGAGGGGATCGGTGAAACGCATCGACCCGTTGGTCTCATTGGCCTCAATGAGACGTGGGCCAACGGGGGCGTCGGCGTTTTCGACCTGGAAGGCGTCGCTTCTGAATGGAGGTTGTACGGCCATGGTGAATTCCTAGTGGGGCCTGTAGATCCCGTTCTCCCGAGCCCACGTCAGAAGCTCCTCGTCGAAGTCTTGAAACTGACGGCTGTGGTTCATGTGTCGGAGATGGGCAAGCTCGTGGATCATCGTCCGCATGATGGCGGAGTATTTCCGCAGCTTCATGGGGTTGGCCTTCCCCCGCACATTCAGAGCAATCGTGTGGCGCCCCCGGTTGAACCCGAGCGTACCCTCAGCCACGGACTCCTTGATGGTCTGGAACCGCAGATCAAACGCCTTGAGGAGTGGTTGCACGTCCCGCTTGATCTTGCCCAGGATGGCAGTCACTTCCTCTTTGCCATCCACGTCGTAGACGGAGAACCCGTCGATGACCGTGCGGGACCAATTCTCATCCTTGCGCGTCTGGATGCGCTCCTGCTTCTTGCCGACTTGCCGCTGAGCCCACTTGACCCACTTGGGGAGGTATTGCCTTCGCAGAGAAGACCCCTCGGGCGCATCCAAACCCCACTTGATGAGAAGCCCGTTGCCCTTGAGGCGCGCAGAGGAACGACGGTTGTCCGTCGCCACTTGCGTGACCTTCAAGTCGTCGATGATCGAATCCGTGTAAGGACCAATCGCTCCGGCAACGCGAGTATGGGTGAAGTCGCTCATGCCTGCCTAGACGAACACGTCGTACTGGACTGTCCCTGTGTAGGTCACGTTGAGTTCAATGTCGAATCCGGTCACGGTCTTGTTCGTGATCCGGTAGTCGATGAAGTCCTCCAGCGTCACGTAGACGCGGTACTCCGTGTTCGCAAAAGGAATGGCGAATACGATGGATTGCGTCGTCTCATTGACGAAGCTCAGGGTGCCGTTGACTGCGCTTGTTTGTGCCAAGATGTTCTCCACCTGTGCTTTGGCATTGTTGATCGCGTCAAGCACTTCTCCTGGGATCTCGGTCATCGAATCGCAGATCCCACCACGGGGCGACTTGATGTTGCGAACTCCGCAAGTCCCGTCCTGGTTCACGACAATTGTGAACATCCAGGACGGGCTGCACGGGTCGTCGATCCGCACGTTGTACGTGAAGCAAGAGTCTATGCGTGTCGAGACGGTCGCCATCAATCGTCACCAGATCCACGAAGTCTCCAAACCCCGTCGCTCAAAAAACTCCTGGAGCGTCTTCAGGGAGTCTTGGTCCGACGACCAAACGTAGAACCCTCCGAAGTCTTCTTTGATGCCAAGGTCGGGAATGGGCAATACCCCAGCGAGCTTGAGTCTCCCGTCACGGAAAGACCGCAAAACGCTGGGGTAGTCCTTGGCGTTCGGGTTGAACACTCGGACGCGGTACTCGGGAGTCGCCTGCTTCTCTAGCCATTTTCGGGCTACAGACTTCGACATGACGACCCGTCGTGCTGAAGGTTTGTTTGACATTGGACCCTGAGTACCGCGACGTTCGGTTTATCCTTCTGAACACTCACTCATATCGACGGGAACAGCCGGAACGGAAACTTTGCCGTCGGGGTTGGCGATCTCATCGGCGATGGGCTTGATCATCCCCGACAGGTAGCCAAGGGCTGCAAGAGCGGCGGTGCCCTTCTTGCAATCGGTGGCCTTCAATTTGTTGGCGTAGTGGGTGCCGGCGATGATGGCGACACCGGCGATGCCTTCGACCAATGCGGCTGCATCCTCGTTGCCCTTGACGGTTTCGGCTGGATCAGTTTCTTCGGCAGCGGGCTCTGGATCAGGCTCGGGATCGGCCGCTGGGGGCTCCTCGGCTGCCGGAGCTTCTTCAGCCGGAGTTTCCGTGGAAGGAGCTTCTTCGGCCGGGCCATAGCCACAAACCATGGTGGCAACGACGACGGTTTGGTAGCTGGCGTTCTCGGCTCCAGGTGCAGCCCGGAGAGCCATACATTCGCTCAAATCAATGTCGAAGCCAGGGATGACGACGGCCCCGGTGAGCTTTCCGTTGAGCGCACTCCCCGCACTGTCGAAGGCGGCGGAAAGCACATCGGCAGCGACACAGCCCCCGAAGTTCTTGGCCTTGACTGCCTCGTTTCGACCGATCATCGCTGCGACTTCTCCGCCTTGGAGAGCCACTTGGATCAGCGGGAAATAGTCCTGGGGGGACGCTGTGCCCTTGTTAGGGCGGCAACCGCCCGCCACGAAACTGGTGGCGAGGACGGCAAGGAGGGTGGTTTTCGCCATTCGGGTCATGGGTGGCCTCTACCCTACGACCTCGGATAAGACGAATACCGTGCTTCAGTCCACGACGTAAGCGACTTTGGACTCCCAGGCAGGACGCTGGACTTCTCGCCTGATGTTGAGCTTCCCAGCGATGGCCCCGAAGATTTCGGCGTATTTAGACATCTTGGGGTTGTCCTGCATCCGTTTGGTGGATCGCATGAACCGATGGCGGACTTTGCCTTGCGTGATCCCCAACTGGCTGGCGACCTCGGACTGGCAAGTCGTCCGGTACATCTTCACCATGATTTTCACGTCTTCGGGATCCGAAAGGAACCCGCACATGGCCGTCTCCATCTCCTCAATCGTCACGTCTGGTAACGAAAGAAGAAACCGGATGCGCTCTGTTGCCCTTTGAAGGCGGTAGCAGACCGTGGGCTGGCTGACCTTGAAGATGTCAGCGATGTCCGTTTGGGTCTTGTGGAAGAAGAAGTAGAGGTCCACGAAGTCCGCTTCCCGGTCGGGAAGGTCGTCCATGATTTCTCGTACCCGCTCCAACGAGGCTTCACAATCCTCTCGCTCGTCATCCAGAACATTCTGGAGGAACTCCATCGAGTCGTCGGTGGAGTAGCGCGATTCAAGTTCCGCGGGATCTACAGTTCGGCAGTCAGCCCAGCTTGTTGTCATTGTCTCACGCGGTATCCAAGAATACTTTTGGCACCTTGGAAATGACCTTGAGGGATCGTAGCTCAAAGTGGACGACCGCGTGATCGCCCTCCGTGTCTAATACTATACCTTCAAGTTTGCTGTAAACCCCCTCGGTCACAAGAACTTTCATCCCTGGCACGATGTCGTTTGCAACCTCTTGATTCAATTGGCGCCGTAAATCGGAGATCTCTTGGTCGGAGATCGTCTCCAATCGACGAATGCCGCGTCCCCCGCGGGAGGACATAACCTGTTGAACTAACTTGGTTTGTTCCAGGCGGAAGTAGACAACTTCGTCCAATCCGGTGGCGACGAAGGCATACCCCTCCATCAAATGCACCGTGATCGTCTTGCCCCTTTTCTCGTAGATGCGAGACGGAATGAACACAGGCCACTCCGGGTCCGCATCCGCTACCCCCAATAAACGGCGGATCTCCCCACTGAGATACCCCTCCTCAATACACTTTTCGCCTAGCCTTGTGAGTTCAAGAGCTACCCACGTTATTCCGTCGCGTCGATCCCCCATCGTCGTTGCTCAGTTCGTGAACACGGCGGTGGAGGATTTCCGCAAATTGCGGGGCCGAAAGGGGGGTATGCACCCCACTCGGCACGTTTTGGCTGGTTTCACCATTCGCACGACGGGTTTTTTGGGCTGCCGGATTGATGGAAACCCCCATCTCCGTCACAAAAGTCTCTCGCTGCATACTACCGGACTCAGTAGGTGAACTCACCGGAGTCACCGGCACTTGCGGGGCGGGTGCGCTTGGTTTGGGAGATTCGGGGGTGGTTTGTGGTGAAGAGACCACAGATTGTGCAACCGTTTGCGTAACGGATGGGACCATCACTTCGGTCGGTTGCGCACGTACTACAATTCCACTTCGCGCTTGATGGAGCGCCGAAACGTCGCAAGCAAACATCGACGGGGAGGGCCTGGCGGGGCGTTCCGCGAACTTCTGGGCGAACTGGATGAGGAACTCTTTGTGCTTTTCGCCAATCGTTTTGAGGCGTTCTTTGTCCCAATAGGAAGGAACCGTCGCCGTACCAACGTGAGTCAGCCGGTAGGCAAGAACGCACACATCCGCCATTTTCTCGTAGCAGATCCCCGGAGCCACAATCATGGTGGCCTGCTCCGTGGCCGTCAGGACCGTCGCTGGGTCACTTCCCAGGTTCTCCAGGATGTCGAGAAACAACTCGTTGGCGTCCAACGACAGGTAGGCGTTGACGTTGGTCTGGTTGACGGGGCCGAGCATCGACACCCCCTCAACCGCCTTGATGGCATCACGGACGTGGCACTCGACCACCTCGGCGATGAGCGGAAGCATGGGGGCCTCGTATTCGATGTCTTCCCCTTTGCAGATGTGCTCAAGGCGTCCGGCGATCTCCTCCGGCGTGTTGGGCCGGATGCGGAAGGTCGGCGCACAACGAGACAGGATGGCCGGGCGCATCTTCTCGACTTCGGTCGTACAGAAGATGCAGACCAACTGCTTGTCCTGCGTTCCCCGGATGCTGTCTTCCAGGGGCTTGAGCATAGCGTCCATTGCCTGCCGGCTGAGTTCGTGGCAGTTGTGAGCCAAAACAGCGTGGCCCTGATCGCCGTGACGGGAGTAGGCGAAAAACGCGTGTGTCTCCGCGACAGTCACGTCGTAGACCTTCTTCTTGCCCACTGATGTCGAACGAACGAGTTTAGCCACGGAGATCCTCCACCTTGTATCGCATCGACTCGTGAACGAAAGGACGGATCGCACCGACAAGCCGCTCTGCGTCTTCGCGGGGAATGTAGAGGTACCAGTATCCTTTGCTTCGGGCTTTGGCGACGGATCGATACCCACGGGCGTGGAACCAAAAGAGCATCAAGTCGTGCTCCTCCTCTGTGAACCCCTGTGTAGCGAGCGACGCGTGCGACACCTCGCTCGTGTGGTTGCTGAAATAGACGGAGCCGTCATCCATCATCCAGTAGGCGAGCGAACGGTCATCGAGTTGGTCTAGCCATGCCTCGGAAACTGTCTTGCGGGCGCCCCCTAGCCGCGTCAAATCATAGATCTCCGTCAGCGCTGGAATGCAAGAGGATGACCCGCGAATTCCTAAGTTGTCCGTGTAGCCGCTGGTCTGTGCCACATCCGACCACCAAGAGAGCCGCGCAAGTTTCTCCATCTTGTGAGTGGCGTAATCTCGCTGCGACAGCCCGTGGGTGAAGGCAAGTCGTGGCGTGCTGTGGGGGACACCAATAGAAAAATCTCCAAGCAATGTCCCGAGAATTATGCTGCGTTCCTCGTCGGTGAAATCTTGAATGCAGGCACGCCGATGGCTGTGACCTTGCAGGTACCGGGCGTCTGGGAGACGGTTTTCCATCTGTGCCGGCGTTCGATGAAGACAAACCCCACAACCGCACGCGCACTCTGGCGCCTCAGCGTTCCACGCTGCCGCACGTTGCTGCCAGTCGATCCGGGAAGGGGGTGGAGTCAGGCGCGCCGCGTGCTGGACATTCAAAACTTTCCGAAGACGCCCCCGATCCCCCACGGCTTCGATAAGTTCACCGCATCCGCAAGCGCAGGCAACCAGCGGAACGTGCCCAGGTACGAACTTGGGAAGCCACACGTTTCTCTGGCCCTCTCGCGCCTTGAGCCAATCCATGCTGACGCAGATAGGTTGCCCGCACCCGCACGCACACAAACGACCTCGCTGGAGCAGTCTCTTCAGCCGCGTTTCCCAGTAAGCGTCGCTGTTACTGGAGGGGAGATTGCGTGCCACAGTTTTCAACATATCACGAACCTAGCGGTCAGCCAAGGATGCAATCTCAGTTTCGCAAATGTCGTCGTCCTCCGTCAATTCCGAAGCTGCCACCCATCCTCGATTTTTCGTGAAAAGTTCCTGGTCCGTTGTCACCGTCAACACAACCCCATTGTCGAACTCCAGCGTCACGCACTGCCGCTCGTCATGGATCTCGTACCAGTCCGTCACAGGTTGCCAACACACCTCCTCAAAATACGACTGGTACGAAGCTACGAGCCCATCGTAACGCTGCTCCACGAGATCCCGGATACTCCGAGGGCCCGCCGGGGTCAGGAGCATGGTGTCTTCGGTGAAACACTCGTCGAATAGGTAGAGGCGTCGCTGACCCGAATACGTGCCGAACTGAGCTTCTTCGGTGATGCGCCGGACGTGATCCTTGCCGGAGTTCGTCGCCGCATCCACTTCGATGAATCCCTCGGACTTATCCGCCAGCATCGACGTGCAGGAAAGACATTGGTCGCAGGGCTCTCCCTCTACCGGAGCTTCACACAGGAGAGCCCGTGCCAGGATGCGACCAAGGGTCGTCTTGCCGCCACCGTGACCTCCAGCGAACACGTAGGACTGCCGGAAGCCGTGTCCTTGGCGGACGTACTCCTTGCAGACCGCGATGGTGGCTTCCTGGCCTAGTACGTCACTGTAGCGAAGCGGGCGGTATTTGGTATCGAGCGACACGGGCCTTTGTTTTACGCCAAATAAGGGTCAAGTGAAGGAACCCAGGGTTGCCTGACCCCGCCAGGTAAATCTAGTTGGCATCGAGATCATCCAGCACGTCGTCGAGATCCGACGCTTTTGCTGCACGCTTCTTGGGCTTGGCGTCCTTCTTGGCAAACATCTGCTCCACGATGGAGAGGGTCTCATCATCCATCGGGCGCCACATTCCGTGTCGCTGGACCTCTTCCTTGTAGCCGATGAAGTCGGGTGGCCGAAGCTGGCACTTGATGTTGCCTGTGTTGGCATCTTCCTCGACCACCATCGCACACAGGTGGTGATCCAAGAGCGCGTTCTGCTGCTGGAGCGAGAGCCCCTGCCACTCGTCGGCACCGAGTTCGATGATGAACCTGTAGTTAAACTGCTTGTCGGTCAGGATCGCCAAAAGGGGTGGTGCCTTCTTGGTCTTTCCCAGGATGATGACGCCAGCCACTTCGCTCGCCTTCTCACGAAACACGATGCCGATCTCGTCCTCGACGAGTGCAAGGTGAGGGTGATATTGGCCGATGAGGCCCTGCATCTGCTTGATTACTTCGGGGCCTGCTTTCCAAATGTCCATGTCGTGCTCACTTTCAGAGATGTGGGAAGGATTCACGGATTGCCGCTACGCCGCCATTGTCCCAAATGTCCCCGGGGTCTTTTCCGCGATAGGGGATCTCCCTACATGATACCCCGTGGTATCGAAGGTTTTTCAGTGCGAGTTCAGTTCCTCGCTTGCCGGTATCGTCACGGTCGTAGGCAATTCCCACATCGGATGCCCACCGCCGGAGAAACTCGACTTGTTTGAACGAGAGCCGGGCTGGTCCTGATCCCAGGATTACCCCGTCGGTGACGGCGTGCTGAAGGGCAAATACGTCGAAAATGCCCTCAACGACGTAGATGGTCTTGCCTTCCCAGATGCCAGGCATGGCAAAGGGCATCCCGACCCAGGTAACAGTCCAGTGGGCGTCGGGCAACAGGAACCGGATGAGATCCTTCTGATCCACCGTGCGGCTATCGAACCCCAGGAGTTTTCCTCGGGGACTAAAAAGCGGGTAGATGACCTTCCCCTCAAAAACCTCAAAGCGAGACCCGAAGCGTTTGAGACTTTCTTCGGGGCACGGCTCCTCGGGAGGATCGAAGCATGTGATCTTCCAAGCGTCGATGACCTCGGGTGTCGCTCCACGCCCCAGAAGGTAGTGCCTGGCTTCCTCGGTAAGTTCCGATCCGGCCAGGGCTGCTTCCAGCCATTCACGTAGGGTCATCGGTGCGCGATTCCAATACCACGACTGGCATTGTGGATGAGGGCCAGGGCCTTGTGCTGTCCCAGGGTTCCCAACGTCCCGACGAACCCCCGATCTACGGGGACCACAATCGCGGCATCGAGGGGCACCCACTTGGCCTCAATGACCTTCATCTTCTTGAAGTCCACGCCTTCGATGTTGGTGTCAGGGGCGACGAGCACTTCCAACTGATCGAGGCCGTAAAACCGCAAATGGTCCGCACACGCCTTGACCCCCATGGTCGTCAACGGATGGATATTCCCCCAATCGGCCCGCGTCCCCATCTCAGCGATGGCTCCAATGAGTTCCGATTCCAGCCCTCGGCGAGCCCGAACCGCCGCCCGGACGTTCTCGGAGGTTCCGGCCTTCTCGACCCACAGGACGGAGCGCGTGGAGGAGACCAGGAACGGAGCTAGTTCCGGGTTGACCTGGAACTCCAACATCTGAGGCTGTACGCGCCCCCGACGAGTGTTCTTGATGGTGTCGTCGAAGTTGACGACTTCCAATAGGTTGGTGTTGCTCATTCGGGCTCCTGGTCGAGCAAAGGTTCGTCGGAGACCTGACCCGTGTCGATGTCCTCTGATCCAAAAAACGCCAGGATGTTGCTTTCGCTATCTGAGGGCACGTCGCCGTTCTGTTTCCCGTTTCCGAGAACCCACATGAGCGCGATGATGTCCGGGTATTCCTTGGCGATCACGCCCGCCTGGGTTTCTGCGGCTCCAAGCCCGAGCTTGTTGGAAAATTCGTCCTTGAGGGTATCTGGCGTGTTGCAACACCCGAAGTATGGGCACTTCTGAGCCTGCCGTTCCCCACCCATCGTGGAGTCGCACACCACATCGTTCTCATGCTCGTCGTCGGCGTAATCACAAATGCGGATGGTCGCCCGATTCCCCGTGTGGACCGGAAGGCTCACGACGCGGTTGTGCTCGCAGTTCTCCGGGCGCCGGGAAAGCCCGCTCTCCACGTACTTCTTGCGGTGACGGAAAATCACCTGCTTCAGCTTGTGGCGTATCTGGCTCTCGCGTCTCATTTCGTGGGTGGGGTCAGTTCTTGGAACATGGCGCGATCGTTGATCTTGTCCACATGGTACGCGCGGTGAGCCGCTCCCACCAATGCGTCATCGTGGCTGATGAGGAGTACATCAAGACCAAGCCGTCGGGAAAGGGTGGAAAGGAATTTGGCGGCACGGTCCACGTACTGATCGGCAACGGCGACCAAAGTCTCGTCCAGCAAGAGCAGTGGGCGCATGTCCCGGCGAAAGATGACGGTGATGCGCATGAGGATGCTCTGCATCGTCGTCACAGAGCCCCCAAAACTCTCGTCGCTCTGACCTTCGACGATGGACCCATCACTCCGGGCTTCCGTCGTGAACAGCGACACCGATACCTTCCCTCGGGATTCTTCGACTTCCGCCCGTACCGAAAGGCTTTGGTCGTAGAAAATCTCCTGTAATCCTTCAGACTGGAGTTTCTCGACGGCCTTGACCCCATCCGTGACCTCCGAATCGATCAGTTGCCGGATGAGGTTGGAGACGAGATTGAGGAGTTCTTCCTCGTTCTCCAGGTCTTTGACCTTTTTCTTGTTCTCCTCGATCTGCCGATCCAACGCATCACGATACGCAACCGCCTTGTTGGCGAGAGCGCGTACGTTGGTCAAATCGGGGAGAACATCGAGGGGCATCAGATGAGCCAAACGAGCAGAGTCAGGAAGTCATCGTCCTCGCGGATCTCACGGAACCGAGTCCAGCCCCCACGGTGCTTTCCTTTGTCGTCGATCTGCGGATGCAGACCGAACGCGATGGTGTCCCCCTTGTGCTGAGAAAGCAAGCTCAGAAGGTAGGGATAGGCGATCTCAAACCCATCCTCCGGCATCTCGATTGCGTCTTTCGACGAGCCCTTGTCCAGCGTTTCCAGATGCAGGAGGTTCTTCGACCCGGAAGCCGCTGTCATACGCATCGACACCATGTTGTTGTCGAAGTTGAACGTGATGCGACGTTCCTCCCGTGGGGCGGATGCAGCCAGCGTTCCAATGGCCGACTTCAAGTCTTGCGTCTTGAGGGTCCACCAGTGCGGGTCTTTCTGGTTCTGGTCATCGAGACCAAGCTCGGGGAACGCATGACGCGGACGCCCGATGTTGAGAACACTGCCGTCTTCGCGGATCAAGAACAGACAACGGTCGTGCTCCCGTAGCTCCACGGGCTCGTCCCCACACGTTGAAAGGAACGAGAGTACCTGGGACAGATCCTTTCCGTGGATACGAAGGTTGGAGCCCTCCATCTCAGGCACGTACTTGGTGGTCTCTTCCCCTTCCTCGTTCGTCGTGGTTGTGGCCCGTTGGAGTGTGACGACAGCCAGGGCACCCTTGTCCGTGGCCTGGAGGCTGTTGTTGATGATCTCCGTGACCGCCAACGTCGGGTTGGTCGTGTCCTTATCGGAAATGAACATCTTGACGTGGCTCAGAGCGGCCTGGAACCGTTTGGCCGCGATCTTGATGCCTTCCTCGGTTTCACCAAACTGGTCATCCCAATACGGGAATGTGGAAGGGTCGAGGGACTGGAACTTGACGGACCCCTTCGGAGATGTGGCAACGACCGTCTTGTTGGCGTCATCATGCTCCAGGGTTAGTGCGGCATCCTCGACGGCCGCGATCCACTTGTTGAGACGCCAGGATTCGACGGTGAACGAACCCTCTCCCTCAACACGGGCGATGAAGGGGGCGCTCGCTCCAAGGCGACCATTGTTGGACAACACTTCCACGGTGTCTTCCTTGGTCCGAAAGACAAAATGGGTGGTCAGGTCACTACCCGTAGACGCGGCACCGATGGACACCACCTGGAGGGCTGTTTCCAGGTCTCGCTTGGCAACTTCGATTTTCATGGGGTTCCGTTTCCTCCGATATAGGGAGCGAGAGCTTTCTCTGCTTCTTCTGTGTCCCGCTTCAGTTCCTCGACGATGGTGGAATACCTCTCCTCAAGTTTCGTGAGGGTTTCGTCGATCTTGGCGGGGTCGATTTTCTTGGCTCGACACTCGTCCTCTAAGGACTTGAGCGACGCGGCAGCTTGTTCCTGCCGTCCTTTGAGACGTTCGATCTCGGCCGCGACGGTTTTACGTCGCTTCAGCGCTTCTTCTAACTCCTGGTCGAGATCAGACATAGCCTCCTACTTTTTACCCTCTCCGGGGCTCGTCTGAATCGGGCCGAATCCAAGCTCTATGACGCCCTGGGAGCCGTCAATGATCGGGAGCCCTGCTTTTTTGGCTCGCTTGGCGACATTGATGGCTCGCTGTTCTTGGCGAGCCGTACACACGGATTCGTAGTCACACCACTGGCAATGCTTCGCCTTGGGGATAGGATCGAACTTTCCTTTGTTTTGACCCTTGCGGACTTTCTGGGCTCGCTCGGCTAGTCCCTTCAAATCGCGTCGGGTGAAGTCCACCCAATCCACCCCCGTCTCCTCGGTGTCCTCTTCGTAGGGATACCTGTACCAGACGAAACCGAGTCGATCGGGCATCTTGCCGTAACTCAACGCGAAGGTGAGGGCGTACCATCGAAGCTGGTCGGGGTCCGTGTACTTCATCTTGGTCTGGCTGTTCTTGCCATCCAACATCGTGATCCCGGTGTCGTCACGACGGATGATGAAGTCTGCCCGGCCTCCCAGGGGAAGGTACTTGTCCACGTAGCCGAACAGTTCCACTTCCGACTGCGCGTAGGGGCCGAGAAACTTGTGGTGCTTCATGGTTTTGAGATAACCGAGCACCCCGGAGACACAGATGTCTTCCATTTCCTCAAACTGAGGAGCCTCCCTCCAGTTGATCACAAACTTGGGCTTGGCGAGGGTAGCCGTCAGCTTCTCCTTGGTCAGCCGCACCAGCATGTCGGTGAGCCCGGCTTGATGCTTCCAAAGGTACTTGTTGTAGAAATCCTCCAGCACCGCCTGGATCACAATGCCCATGACCGCGTGGTGGGCGGATTTGTCCCCTGGCTTGGGCTTCCGTTTGCCGGGACCGCCCCCAAGGTCGATGTCAGCCCACCCGTAGCTCCACAGATACATCTGGGGACACTTCTCGTAGTCGCTCAGATGCGACCAATAGAGGGTGCGGACCTTCATCAGTCCTCACTTTACCGAGACGGTCGCTTTCTCGATGAATTCAAGTGCGCGCTCTCGGACCTTGTGTGGGACGTTCTTCATGCCGCTCACGATCTCCGAGAACGGCTTGTCGCTCTTGTTTTGGAGGTCTTTCTGGACAGACTCCACGAAAGCGTCCACGACCATCTCCCGAGCCTCCTCTTTGGTCCGTTTGGTTAGATCGAAAACGGACTTGGCATCCTGGATCTCCAATGGGATTTTCTCGATGGAGATTTTGCCGCCCATCCCGTTGCCACCGAACGTCAGGCAAGCCACAGAGGGATGCCGCTCGATGTCGTCCTGGGCCAAAGTGCCACGGGTCAGGCTCCCGATGTTGACGACCCACTTGTTGGGAGCAATCTCGGTAATGCCCTGGTCCTTGTGCCAATGTCCAAAACACCAAACGTCCACGTCGGGGGCGAGTTCAAGTAGTTGGTCGTACTTGATGATGTCTTCCGACTTGAACATCGTGCCGCCTGACGCGCTCGCAAGAACGTGGGCCATGCAGACCAAATAGTCCTCGTCGCCCTTCTCGATCTTGAACCGATCCATATCGTAGAACGGCCCGTGGTAAGGGATGCCCACAACCCGGACCTTGCGGGCATAGTCCGTGAACACGGCTTCGTGCTCGTCGTAGCAACGCCTGAAGACCCCGGCAGCGAACAGGACACCGAGCGGGCCTTCAGCCAGGTTGTCGATCTGGGATTGTCGGCAGTCGTGGTTGCCGACGTTGGCCCATACCTCGCACGGGTACTGGTCGTGAAGACTGGCAATACGGTTGACGAGCTTGTGGCTCGTGCGCATGGGGAACTTGTTGTTGAAGTAGTCACCCCCGTCAAGGACGGCTACACACCCCTGGTCTTTCGCTATTTGCCCGACCTGACGGATCTTCCCTCCAACGGTATCGGGCCAGTTGTCCGTCCGGCTTCCGGGCGTTTGGTCCGAATCGTGGATGTCAGTTCGCCAGAGTAGTTTGATCATAAGAACCTTGGAGTGCCGAACCAAACAGTGCATCGCAACGCAACGCCTAGCCCTACGAGGGAGAGCCGTCACTTCTTATACGCGAATCAGGCTTCTTCTCCGTCAGGATCAGGGACAATTTCTAGCCCTGGGAGCCCACCGATCCAGACGGTGACGGACCCGTTGGGTTTCTGGATCGGATCCAGTACGACTTCGACCTCCTCGGTCTCGTACTCTCTGAGAATCTCTGAGCACGCCTCTATGATTTCCTCACGCGCTGCTTCGGTGTTGTGGCGCCCATGCTGGAGGACGATCTCCGCTACCCGCGCCTTGATCCTGCGCTGGATCTCGTTTTCGGTGCCCACACGGACACCCTACCGAGCTAGACGACCTTTGGAAGCCCTGGGTAGTCCGTCTGCGGATTCAAAAGGCCGTAGAGCATCTGGTCGATCTCGTCGAACGGCGGCGACTTCGGCAATGAAGTCGTTTCCACGGCTTCGGCGATGGCCTTCTGAAGACCCTCGGATGCCTCCATGAGTTCCTCGTAGGTCCATGTGCCGTTGCGAATAGCCATGAGTTCGTCAGCATCCGGCCGACGGACCACGAGCTTCCCATCACGCAGAATCTCCAATCCCGTCCGCAGAAGGCGGATCAGGTGACTCGCGTGCTTGGTGTCGTAGCCGTACTTGGCCTCCAACTCGGCACGGGCTGCGTTCCGTTGAGCCTTCCAGTTCTGGTACTGCTGCCACTGCTGCCGAGCAGCCCGATACTTGCGCTCCATCTTGATGGCGTAGAGCACGTCTTTGGACAAACCAATGCTGGCTCCACCCAACTCGTAGACCTTCTCATCCAGCATGTCTTCGGCGCAGTTGAGCACCGTCACCTGGAAGTTCACCATGCGGTCCCGCAAAGTGTCCTGGGCTGCGCCCTTGATGTAGTCGTCAAGGCCATCTTCGACTTGCCAGTCACGAATGATTTTGAGCACGGCTTCGTTGATCTGATTGCGCACGTCGGCCGGGAGCACCGACTCCTCGGGGAGATCGAACTCCTTGCGTGTGGGCTCAGCCTTGGGGGGATCGAGCAGCCATGCACGGTGGCCCTTGATGCGCTTGAGTTGCGACATCGCATAGCCCGTGTAGCTGTGACGGCATCGCTTGGACAGGAATGAGGGAGCGTGCTCTCGCACCGTCTTCCATTCGTCCGTCTGGAACAGAATGTCCTGTTCGTCGAGGAACAGAAGTTCCAAGACGTTGGGGTTGTTGTCGGCCGCCAGCTTGATCAGTTTGACCAAACTGAAAAGGCACAGGTCGATCTCGCTCCCGGTGACATAACCGATGCTCGCCGTCGGGTGCTCCTTGAGCCCCTTGAGGGCCTGCTCGGATATGAGGCCCCACGGACCCATCTGCTTTTCGGAGATGAACTGATCGAAGTTCTTGAAGAAGCTCTCCCGAACCTCACGAGGAGGGATGGCCGCTCCACGGATGTCCACGTCCGACTCGGGACGCGCCATGCCATAGGCGTGCGACCCGGTGACGGCCAGGAAAACGGTTTGTTGGTCTACGTCGAAGTGCATTGTAAGTAACCTTGGATTGAGTAACCTTGGATTGCCTAACCTGGCCCAACCTAGCATCGCGGCGGCTAGCCAGACCCGGCCCCACCTGATGTCTCTTTTACGCGAAACTCAGTGGACACGATGAACCGGCAACCCTAGAGATGCCGGTTCATCGGTTGTCCCCTACTTCGCGGCGCAGAACTTGATCCGATCAAGCCCTGTGCTGAAGTCTGAGATCGTTGGGATCTCAGACTCCGAAGCGCCCAGGGCCTTGGCCTCCGCCGTCAGGGCGGAAATCTTCCCCTCGTACTCCTCGACCGCATCCTTGTCCGCATCTTTGCACAGGTAGGCCCTGACACCTTCCTCGATCATCGCGCGAACTTCCTCGATCTTGTCCATCTTGATGGCATGGTCAAACTCCTTTTCGCAGTTTGAGAACTCGGCGCCGGTCAGAGCAGCATCCTCACACTCCACCCACCTCTGCCCATGCTCCGTGTACGCCTTGTCGGGCCCGAGCACGCACTTGGCGAGAAAAAGCTGTCTCACCGTGCCAGCGTTGTCAGCATTTGCAAAGAAGTGGACCTTCTGCTCCGCGATTCGATCACATCGCGCCAGGTCCGTGTCCTTCGATTCGGGAGTACACGCGGACAGCATAGTCACAAGTATCAACATCGTTCGCTTCATCATCATCATCATCATCATCATCATCATCATCATCACTTTCGTCGTTTGGATTCACTCATATCACGGCGCCCCATCAGATCAGTGGTCTGACAAATCCTTCGTGAGCGAGCAATAGCCCGTATTTCTTCTACGCAAAAATCAGTGAACGTGATTCATCCTGCGGTCGCAGGTAGGACAATCCTCGTAGGAACCCAGAAGTGTCGTCGCCGAAGCAACCACTTTCTCAAATTCCCGTTCCCGTTTCTCAATGTCCAAACCGAGATTTGAGACAAGCTCACGGGCCGCTACAAGCCGATCTCGTAACCCCACCGTGCGCTTGAGGGCTTCTTTCACCCGGATGGCATCCTCGGCCAGCTTCTCATCGAGGGCAACTTTGCGGACAGCATCCTGCGCCGTTCGCGCTACCTCGTGATCCCGTTGAGCATCTTCGTACCGCATCGCCAAGTCCACCGTGAGCCCGATGGCGTGCCGGAACGCCTTGGCCTTCTCCACCCTCTGCTCCGACGGGAGCCTCTTCTCCACGTCGTCCAGGCCCTCCAGAGCTTCCACAGCCGTCTTGGCCGCCATGTACTGCTCCGCCAGACGCACGAGGTTCTTGTGGGCTGTGGAGACCTTCTGGGCCTTGTCTCGACGCGCGTCCAGGTCCACCAGAGTCGCCAACGCTTCATCGAGCCCATCGAAGGTCTCCCGGCGCTCCTTGAACCCCACCCCATCCTTGAGCCGAATCTTGAGGTCGCTCTTGGCTGCTTTGCGCTCCGATTCCGACATCTTCAGGGCGCCGTTGAGTTGATTGACCCTTTCGACATCGGCCACGGATTCCGCAATGACCGACCCCGGCTGATCCAACAGGAAAATGACCCCATTCATCTGCGGGGCGATTTGAGGCCAAAAGTCTTGGCCGCCAGCCGAAATAGGAGTCACGCCGAACGCGGCAACTTCGGGAGGGACACCCTGTCCAACACGGTCGAACACCTTGCCGTTGATGATGTAGCGGTTGACCTTGGGGCCTTTCTCCCAAGTCAGAGTACGCCCATCGTTGAGGTCTTCGATGTCCACCGTGGAGTGGGACGTTCCCAACCGCACGAACGCATGGCCCCGTGTGTTGGTGAACGCCCCACGGATGGCGCGGAACATCGCCGATTTGCCGGCATTGTTGGTGCCGGTGAGACTCGTCAGACCATCAATGATGAGGGTTCCGTCCTCGATGGACTGGTAGTTCCGTACTCGGACCTTGAGGGGCATCAGTTGTCTTCGTCGGCATCCGGGGCGCCACTGATACTACCCAGGATCTCCGCAAGCTCGGCGTCATCCACGATGTCCTCGCTTTCAAAGACTTCTTCCTGCTCCTCGCCATCGCCATCGGCACGGGTGCTCCCGCCCGAAGCCATGTACGGCTTGACCTGCTTCTCCAGGGCTTTGCGCATGGGGCTACTGTTGGCGACCGCGGCACGGAACTTCTCCATGCCCTGCATCCGAA
>Ga0307379_10005130_pt1 | contig 18402 bp, 15 predicted proteins | sample UN2MG_FD_202237 | JGI IMG/M metagenome (GOLD analysis project Ga0307379, IMG submission 202237) | Soil microbial communities from Risofladan, Vaasa, Finland - UN-2 | ecosystem: Environmental > Terrestrial > Soil > Coastal area > Acid sulfate soil | place: Finland: Risofladan, Vaasa | collected... | reverse complement strand
TTGCGAGAGATGGATCGGTACACCCTCAACTGCGACTGCTCCTCGATCGTCGCTTTGTCGGAAGCGTCTTTCTGGCTGAGTTGTTCCATGGCATCATAGAATTCAGCTATCTTCCGATTCGGGCGATAAGCGTCTCGCATAAACAAAGTTCCAACAACGGGCCAGTCCGAAGGCTGCTCCTTGCGATTCACGCCCATCTCGAATGTTCTCGCCACCCGACCGTAGAGTCCACCACTGTAGCTGTTGACAAGATACTCCAGTTGAGCGGGAGATGCGTCTAGGGTGGCCCCGATCTCTCGCATTAACTCAGTGGTCCATGGCTTGTATTGGTCCTCGGGTAACTTGCGAGACATCGACTCAGTCACGATAGGTCGATCAGCCCAATCCTTGTTCTGCATCACATCCACCACCGGACCAACCAGAGCCGGCCAATCAGTCGGATTGGCGTCTCGGACCGCCTCCTCGAACGCCCGTCTTACTTCACCAGGGTCGTTGTTGTACCGCGCGTCCAGTGCCGCGATAGGAATGGACTGGAAAATATGCCCCAATTCAAACGGGATGGGAATGCGCATAATGTGTGCCGTGCCCGGAACGCGGAAGTGCAAATATCTTGCCTTCTCACTGGCATCGAGAGCCTTGTACCAATCTTCGTCCTTGTTCCACCACCACATCAACAAAGCGGGAACGGTCAAACCCGCAATCGCCTTAATCGCCGTAGCAACCGGCCGCTCGCGGAAAGTGCGGACGATTTTGTCCGGCCCCTGAAGTGCCGCATTGAAGAAGGGAATCATCTGATTGAGCACCTTGGCGATACGGCCGTGCCGCGTAAAGTTGGTCGTGACGTCCTGAGCTTGGTTCAGGGCGTATACTGCCGCGTCAAGCGACCCCGTCCCGTAAATGTCTTCCCCTGCTTTTAAGGCAGCCTCGAATTCAGCAATACGGACACCGGCCTCAGTAATACCAAACAGTTCCCTTAAAGCGTCGATCGGATGCAGTACCGTTCGGACGACTATCGACTCGACTACTTCGCCCCGTAGATTCTGCGTAGCCTTGCGATCCTGGAGTACCTGAACGGCCATTTTGCCGCCCATGGCCTTGAACTTCTGGGCGGGTTCGGTCCTGGCGATATCTTTCACTACCCCGGCCGCCGCCGATACGGGCCCCAGTTTGGCGTGTTTGGCCAGGACGCTGAATGTCATTGAGTCCCGTATGAAGTTGCGCACCAAGCCAAAGGACGCATTGAGACCCGTCGCTCCCAATCGCACTGTCCTCGCGGCCTTGCCAAAGACAGACATAAACCACGGCAAGCTGTACTGATCGAGACCTTCCATGACGCGGTACACGTCCGGGTCCACTTCGTAAAACTGCCGATTTCCGTCGATTACCAGGGAGACAATGTTGTCTTTGCCGTAATACTGCGAAGCGTTGTAGTAGACGGTTAGCACCTCATCCCACTCGTCCATCATCCCCGAAGAAATGACATCCGGGTCGAGCCCGAGTCTGCTCTGAGCAATCCGAACGATATCCTTCTTGAGTTGCTCCGCACTGAATTGCACTGCTTGCGTCGGCGCCGGAACCTTCCACATAACAGCAGCCATACCGGGCCGTTCGGCGATCTTTGCCAAGGAGCGGGCCACCATAGATTTATGGGCCGTAGAGAAGATCCTCTCTGCTTGCTGAATCATGCTCTCGAATGGATCAATGATCTCTCTGCCGCTACCCTTGATGGCCTTGACTGGCTTACCGACCTTCGCAATGCCTTTACCTCCATCGCCCTGCCTCTGCGCTTCGCCCTCGGCGAATGCCCGCATAAACGGGACATAGATCGGATTCAACTCCTTGATCTTCTTCAGGGATTCGCTGTCCATGGCGCCCGAGTCGTGTAGGTAGTCCAGAAGGCGATGGTTCCATTCAGTGATATTCGTGGCAACTTTCTCCCACGCTTCACTCTTGTACTTGTCGTAAACAAATTGAGCATCGGCCTGGCTGATGCCTGGATTGATGCCGCGTTTGTGTAGCCAGAGAGCCCGCTTCGCAATGATCCAGCGCGTAAACGGTTTCATCTCCTTGCGGACCGGACCCAGAACCTGTTTGAGTCCTTCTCCTGTCCGATTTCCAGCCAGGTCTGTCGTGTACTCCATGACGAAATGCCGAGCCTTGGCGCCAGCCTTATCGGCATAGGCAACCGACAGTTCCACAGGGTCCTGGGACGGCGACAGGCCCTCCACGCCAGCCTCTTTCAGGCGAACCCGAAGTGGAGCCAACTCATCGCGGAACATGGTATCGGCCCACAGGGACAAGTGAGAAAGCCGCTCTCTTATAGTGCCCTTGATCGGCTTGCGATTGATTTGGCTCTCGACACGGGCCTCGGCACCTTGGAATCGCCAATTCTCGATCATGCCCTTAATGGCATTGAGATTCTTTGCCATCTCCGGATTCTTGGCCAGGTATGTCTCCGTGAACCACTTGTGCAGATTCGGTGCTATCGATTCGGCGTCTTCGCCGGTCAGGTATTCACGAGTGAACTCGGCCCATCCTTCTGATTTGTATCCGCCCGGCGGCTTCGTGTCGCCATACAGGGCCTTGCCCATCGCCATCAACTCGTCCGCAATCGCCTTACTGCCGGGCTTTTTAGACCATCGATCATTTGTGTGCCAGTCAAGATAATGCCCGACCTCATGGATGGCCGTCGTAATGGAACGCACGTCCTTCAATCGAATGCCGACCGCGTGCGGGTCGTACCATCCCAGCGCCCTCTTTCGGTGCGTTGCAACCCCGCGCATGGTGACGTTGAAGGCCCGCTTGGCGAAGTCGATAATCTCCCTTGCGGAGATCGGCTTGCCCTTCGGTCCCATCGCAACCTTGATCCGCCCGGCCGATTCTGTCGCGGGGAATCCCGGCGCAGTGCCGGCTGACGCCCCCGGCGACTGCTCAGCCGCTTTCTGCTCTAGAGATACTGGCCCCGCCTGCCCTGGCTTTATGGCCGGCACTATGGGTGCAGGGGACGGGGCCGTAGGTTGTGCAGAGTATTTCTCGTTCAGGGCCGTACGTACTGCCTCAGCAATCGCAATGTCTGCCTCTTGGTTGTAGTAGGTAGTTCGCTTGGGGACATCAAGGCCAAGCCGTCTGGCATGCACTGCAATGGTTTCCAGATCCTTGTCTATGTACTTTCTGCGAGCCTGAGTTTCGGGCTGCTTAGACAAACGGATGACACCTTCCGTTGCTGTATTGAGGCGAGCAATGGAATCCTTCTGCTTTTTGGTTAGAGGCTTTCCTTCTACGGTCGTAATAATTGGGGCCGGTTCTCCTTTCGTCTTGGCCTGACCCTCGGCCGCTGCGGCGGGGGTGGGGGCAGCCCTTAGAGATGGAAACAGATACTCACGGGCCACGTTCTTTAGGCCCATGTCTTCTGCTTGTATTGCCTTTTGCGAGGGATAGGCATACTTCTGTGCTACTTCCGTTGGCACATCAATGTAAGCAATCTGTGCGCCCTTGCCTTGTTCTTTTGCATACTTGAAGGCATAGTTAAGGAACGGGGTATACCACCCACCCTTGCCTGTAGACAGGCCAAGTTGTTCGATTTCCGCATCTGTTAGGATTCCGGCTCCCCCAGGACCCTTTGGATGGAACAGGTCCTTTTGTGAGGTCGACCCCTCTCCTCTATACAATCGAATATGACCATCAGGTACGGGTGGCAGTTGTGACGTTATCTGCCGGGTGCCCACAGTACCAAAGCCGGCGTCAAATGCTTCAATGAGATCCTGCTCAGATATGACGCCTCCGTTGATGGCAACGCCGTCTATTTCTCCCACGGCCTCCGCCCCAGCGGCCTGACCCTCGGCAGGTACTTGGGCCCCCTCGGCCTGAGTTTGGCCCTCCTGCGCGGCCTGGGCCACTGGAGGAGCCTCTGGCAGGGTGGCCTCGTAGTCTTCATATTGTTCCTCGGTCATCGCCATGGCCGGTTTGGCAGGCGTGTACCCCTCGCCCTCGGGGCCCACCTCCGGGGGTTTGGCGGCCGGCTGGTCGGTCTGTCCCGGTTTCTTGGTTTGCTGCTCCGGCTTCGTGGCCTGTGTCAACGCACCTTGGAGAACGAGAGACCCGGCCCCCAGGAAGAAACCGGCCGTGGCACCCCCGGCAAATGATTGCCAGGTTCGCGCCGCCATGTTCTGGGCATCAAACTCCTTGTCGTACACCAGGACCGCCGTGCCCTCGCCCACCCATTCCTGCGCCACTTCCTCCAGTCCTTCGTTGATACTGTTTCGTACCATCTTGGCGGAGATAGCCCCGCCGCTGGCGGCAATCTTCTTCAGTGCCGACTCGGACACCTCTTTGGCAAATTGCTGTGCCACTTCCTTACTGGCCGTCTTTCCCAGTCGCAGAATGGAACCGACTTGGGCCAACTCTATGGCGCCGTTGACCGATCCCACAATGATTCGAGTTGTCTCCGCCTGTTCGGGGCTCGCACCATTGGCGATAGCCTCACGATAAGCGTTGTCGCCTTCGCTCATCGCCGAGATCATCCAGGCCCCCGCCATGCCCGTACCCGCCATGGCTACCGTCGAGGCAGCCATTAAGGGCAGCGTCTCACCCATCGTGGACGCCACGAATCCAGGAAGGCCCCCGCCCCGGCCCGGCTGAACGGACCATCGCTGGGCATCCTCGTACATTGCCTGTGCGGCCTCTTCCACAGGTCGCGAAGCAGCCTCTACTTGCCCCGCCTGTTTCTCAAGCGGACCATACCGTGTCAGAGGGTAGAGCACGGGTGAACGGCCCAGAAACCGCATACCGGACGCTACCGAACCCAGTACCCCGGACCCCAGCCGCTCCCCGCCCCGCTCCAGCCCCTTATTCAATTCGTCCGTGAACCCCTTATAACGTCTGCGGTCCATCTCTCGCTTGATCGCTGCGTCTGCCCCAGGGCCCTTATACGCCTCTCTGACGAGCAAACCCGCCTCCCCCTGCCCTATCAGTCCGGTCTGGGCGAGTTTGTCGGCCTGGGCGTCTCTCTGACGCTGCTGGGCGACAGTAGGAGGTGCATCGTACAGGTCCGGGAAGGACTCCAGGATAGCCTGTTGGCGAGACTCGATATCTACCGACGGGGTCTGGGCGTTCTCGGCTTGCCATGCCTCAAAGCCACCGCCCGACTCGGCGACGGCAACATTCTGTTTTTGCCAGTCCTCGAAACTCATTTCCAGTAGCCCAGTTCTACGCCTTTCTCGTACGCATCCTTGGTTCCCAACCGTCTCAACTCTGCCGCCGTCGGCGTCTGTGGTCGTGGTCCGTTCCACTGTCTATCCACCCAACCCTGCTTTTTCTCTACCGGGGCAAGGACAGGTTGGGGCGGGTTTTGCCGATCGAACTCTTCCTGCCAGAACAGGCGAATCAGGCGCGTAGCCTCATCCCGATAGCCGGCCGGATCGAAGGGTTTGCCTTGGCCGGTACGGGCATCGAGATAGGCATTGAGTCCGTCGAATACCTTGGCGACCATGCCGTACTGACCCAGTGACGGAAGGTCCTTGCCCTGCTTGAGAGCGTTACCGATCTCCTTTGCGCTGACCGGTAGACCGGCGAAGTTCGTCTCAGGGAATAGCCGCTCGAACTCCGTCTCCGCCGCCTTGCGGATCTCGGCGTTCAGGTTCTTCCGCTCGTCGTCCAGTGTCCCGTACTCCATCCACCTCCGGGCCTGGGCAACGGTCATCCACTTATCGGCGTCCCGCAATATCTTCGCATAGCGGTCCTCGGTGATCTCTCCTTGCTCCAGCAGGCCCCGCGACCAGTGCATAACGGCGTCGGCCCGCTTCTGGTCTTCGTAGCTCGGTTCCTTCTGCCGCGTCAGCCGACTAACGGCCACATCGGCGTCGGGACTGGATATCTTCCCCGCATATTCCAATTGAGCGATCTCGGTCCGCGTGAGATTGTCCTGGCCGTCGGCCGTCATTAGGGCCCGCGCCCGGACCTGTTGACCGAGAGCCTTTCTCTGGTCCTCTTGCCGGGCTGCCGCCACGACCTCTGCCTGCTCTTGGTCCGCCTTCATGGCAACGGCCATCGACCGGGCCGTCCGGGCAATCCCCAATAAGTGGGCCGCCGTTAAGCCCTGCTCGGCCGCATTCTTAATGAGTCCGGGATCGCGGGCCCGAGCGTAACCGGCTTCTACGCCCTCGTTCATAATGATGTCGGTGAGATGCCCTTCGAGTTTCCCGGCGTAGTCGCCCCGGCGCTGGGCGATGTCCTCCTGCTGGATGGTAGCCAGGCGGTTCTTGATCGTCGTGGCAGTAGCCATGTCCCATCGCGGCTCACTGGCATCGACCCAGAAGTCGTAGTAGCGGCCACCCAATTTGCTTTGCGGACGGTACGCGCGAATATCCTTCTTGGCGCTATCGTACATGGTCCGGTACAGGGTCGGATCGATCTCATCGTCCGTCTCTTCCGCCAATAGGACCAGCCGCTCCTGTGCCTTCTTCTGGGCGGCGCTGTGTTCCTCAATGGCGTGCAGCCGATTCCACTTGACCGCCTCGTCGAAACCCACATTGCCCAATTCCATGAGGGCGTTACCAATGATCTCGCCGCTCCGATCGACCTGCATGGGCATGGCGACGCCGACCCCCCGCCCGCTGGGTGTTCTCGTCGTTCTTGGAATAGGAAAGTTAGACATAGTCGCCGCCCCTAGCCGAAGTCCCGTTGATAATTCGAGAAGCCCTGCAAGAGCGATGCACCGCCTTTTATGGCAGAGGCCGTCGCCGCCGCCCGATACTGCTGGGCCTGCAATTTGCCCCCCATGAGCGCGACCTTCGCCTCGCTCTCCAGGCGCATGCTCGCACTGGCGCCCTCGTAAGCGATCAGCAACTGCTCGATATTCAGTTCGTTGGCCAATTCCGCCTCCGCCCGAATCGGGGCCCCGATGTCCATGACCGCCCCGGACGCACCGGCCCGAGCCCGCATCGTGCCCATGGCCCGCTTGCCGGACTTCACCGCCCGCTTCTGCTCAAACTCCGAGGCCCCACGGGCGATATCTGCGTCGCGCCGGGCAACGGCGGCGTTGTACTTGCCAATCGCCTCGGCCCGGGCCGCCGCCTCTCTATTGGCGCGATAGCTCATATAGGCCCCGGCGGCCGAGGTGGCCATACTGCCCGCTGCAAATCCTTGACTGCTCATGGTCTACCTCATAATGGCGTAATAGATGGCGTCTACTCGGTCGTGCGAATACTGGCGGGCGACCCCCTCCCGGCGAAAACCCAGCCACTTAACGAACCGCAAACCGGCGGGAAAGTCAGAGCGCACCGTGGTCTGAATGCGATGCAAATGCAATTGCTTGAACAGACCGGCGATGATCTCCTTGCAGGCGCGCCCGGCACTGAGGGTGTGCTCGACGAAGGCGACACTGAGCAAGGCCGTCAGTTCGATGACCCCGGGGTGTATCGGGCGGACCAGCGCACAGGCCAGTACCTGCTCGCCGCGCGCCACCGTCAGGCTCAGACCGAGACTTTCGTACTCGCCGGCCAAATGCTCCACGGCCGCATTGGTCCCGCTCATGCGCACCTTCTCCTCCATGACCCCACCTTGTAGGATCGAGATGGCGTCGGCGGCCTTGAAAGCGGTAATAGTAATGTCAGACGTCATATTTATCGAACCCCACGGCAAGGGAGGTGATCGTACAGGGCAGAGGCCCGGAGCCCGTTATAATCAGGTCGTCCTTTTCGGAATAACCACCATCAAACACGAGCGTGACGTCCCCGGTATACAAGGGCACCGCCTCGAAAATAGTGGTGCGCGGCCAGTCGATCTCGAATTGGGCCGCCCCGGCCACGGCCCCGTATTTCTCAATCAGTACATCGCGCAGACAGGTGAAGATCGTCGTGTCCGTAAGGCCATACTTATTGACGAGGATCTGAGTGAGTACGTCATACAGTTCGTCGGCGTCGCGCCCGTACTTGGCCCCCAGTGTCTCGTAGAAACTCGGAACGATCTTACTGATGCGCTTGGCTGAGCCCCGACTGAGAATGTTGGCGTCCAGGCGCATCGGCTTATAGACGTAGGTGTACGCCAGGCCCAGGTGGGCCTTCTCTACCGAGTAGCCGGTAGCCACCTCGCCATCGGTCACATCGGCGGCCGTCAGGGCCACACCGTCGCCCAGGATCTCCACTTCCTCGCCCTCCAGGTGGTCCATCCCGGTAATCGTCTCGGTCGCATCGCTATCGTAGGTCAGGCCGCTATCGACAAAGAAGGCGTCTTCCTGATCCCCGAAGTTCCACGGCTTCATGCGTTCGATGTACTGCACGGTTGATTCGTCGATCGTGCGCTGTACGAGGAGCCACAGTTCGTCTTCCTCGGAACTCGGAATACGGCAGACACTCTTCACGATACCGGTCCCACCCAGTACGTGACGGGCCCCGGCCATAACGTCCTGGGCCTTGTAGTTCGTCACCGACACCAGGTAGGGATCGGCGCCCGTGGCAATCCACACCAGCGGCTCCGGGGTCTTCTGGAAGCACAGATCGGTAATGCCCCCGGCCGTCAGGTGCTCGCACAGTAAGGTGATCGGTGTTAGGGCGTATTCCTGGTGTGCGTCGTCCCACAACAGTTCGTATACATGCCGCGCCGCCCGATCCACGAACAGTAGGGCATCGTTGGCCGGCGTCGCCTGGATATTGGCGCACTCGATCGCCGCCTGCTCCTGAATATGGTAATTGGTCGGCGTCATAACCGGGCTATTAGTCGATCCGGACAGGCGCCACACCCCGCCCGAGGTCCCGATAGCCACGCCATGACGGGTCGCGATCCATTGGATATCGAGCCTCTTCTCCGAAGCGATCTTCACCGTGAACGCATCGTCGTCGACAGTCCCCTCGGTGAAATCGTAGTAGTCGCCCACCTTACTGAGCCAGAGGTGGCCCGGGCAATAAGTGGAACCGGCGTATACCGCCCGCTCATTCCCCAAGGTCATAGTGCGGGGCCAGCCGCGATAATCGCTCCACGCCCCTTCGCTCCATTTGAAGGTGGCGTCCGTCGAGCCGAGCGGTTCTATCGCCGTGGCCGTCACCGACGTCGTACTGGCAACGGCCGTAACCTGAAGAATGCCGATTTGGATACCATCGCCGCCGGAGAAGGCGACGAGGGCCGATCCTGAAGTGTAGGATGTAATGGCGAGCCGGTACATGACATTGGAAAGGGGCTCTGAATATACCTTATGGGACACGTACTCATCCCTTGCCAGTGTCCAAGACTGAAACACTTGCCAGGTAGCGCCAAAGTCTATGCTTCGCTGGATAGCGATCGTTCCAACCAGATTTGAATTGGTGTTCATCGAGAAAAAGAACGATCCCTTGAAGAAGAACGGCATCGTCCACCCCTCCGCCCTCAGATCGCCGCCGAAGTCGTTGGCCACGGAATGCCGGATCTTCCACAAGCCGCCAATATGACCGTCGTAAAACAGGGCCTTACTGGCCGTGTACGTGCCGGAATAAGCCTCCATCATCTCGATTTCCAGAACGCCGGAATAGGTGGCGTTGCCCCAGTTGTCGGCGGCAAAGATCCGGTAGTACGTATACGCGGTATCGTTGTCCAGATAGACTTCGGCGTAATCAGTATAGTTGTTGATCTTGTCGATTTCGATTTCATTGCCGTTATAGCCCTGGCACCGCCCGTACCAGCGGACCACACTCAGCGTCGTCCAGTCGGTGCCGTTGTTAGACGCCTGGATCTTGCAATGCCTGATATTGCGATTCGACTCACCCACATTGACGCACGGCCAGATTTTGATGCGCGTAACCGTCTTGGCCGCACTGAGTTGGCACCGAATCCATACATCGGTCGTATCCTCCACAAGCCAGCCGTCACCGCCCGTTTTGTCGTCGTCGAACGCCTCCGAGGCCGTGTGTACGCCAGACTCGCCACTAGCGGCAAAGGTCTGACCCGTGGTTACATCGGTAGCGGCAGCCGGCGGGGTAATGGTAATACTCGTATCGTCGTTCTCTTCCAGAAAGGGTCCGCCCACGAACTCATGGGCCGGGGTCGTGCCCTCCTGGAGAACGGCGTACACAAACGTAGTGGCACTGGTGCGACTCAGAGTGGCGATGGGGTAGTCGCGATGGGTAATGAACATGACATCGTTGATCTGCTTGAACTGCAACTCGAACAGGTCCGCCGCCAGGTAGGGCGTAGTCACCTCGACCGGATCGCCCGCCGGGGCGTCCAGTAGAATCCCCCCGTCGATGTAGAATCGGACGTACAGATTGCCGAACTCGCAGACATAGGCCGCCGTCGCCGAATACTCGAACGGGGCCAGGATAACCGTCTTGCTACTGTCCTTGACGGTGTAGATGTACTCGGTCCCGGGCCGTCGAATGGCGGCGCCGTAAATGCGGGGGATCATGTTCTGGAGGGTCCGACAGCCGCTGGCGTACTTGGCCACATCCGATCGGGCATCGATCAGGGGGCTCAATTCGCCGCTGGTGGCACTTACTATCGCAGTATTCGGCATCGGTCTTTCCTGCTAACTACATATGAGATGGGTCGGCACAGACATTGGACCGCCGGGCCTGAAGCCACGTGCGGCGCGGTCGGATGAGGTTCTGTTCGGCCCTGTCCATGACCTTGACCTGAAGCATCAACTTATCCAGTTCCTGTTGTAGGCGGTCGCCGGCGGCCACGGCCGCGGTCTTGCACAGGGGGTACAGCATATCGAGCGCCATGCGCGTCTTGAGGACCTGCACGAACAGGGGATCGAACTTCGTCGGGTCCGTTATTTTCTTGGTGTACCGGATATAGAGACTCGATTCGTCGGAGAGGATCTGCGTCCCTTCCAGCGCACACGAGTAGGGCAAGCGCCCGCCGGTATAAATGGCATCCCAGATCGTACGCAGGGCGATATAGTCACTGGGCAGGTCGTAAGCGTAGTCGTACTCGAAGTCCGGATCGGTCGCATTCTGTGCGAGTTCCACCCGACTGCCGGCAAACGGCCACCAGTGACTCCGCAACAGGGCATCGCGATCAGGCTCGTAGCACAAGCGGCACTGAATGGCCTGCACGTTGGCGTCCTCCGCATAATCGTTGATGCGCGTCGCGCCAATGCGGGCCAGGGCCATATTCGATATCGAAGTCGTTGAGACAGCCATGGTACACAACCTTTCAGGCTAAGGGCGGGCAGCCAGTGCCACCCGCCCCTAACCCACTGAAGGAGGACCGCTATTGAATGAGGTTTCCGTGCTCGTCCCGGGGCCACACGTTCAGCTTGGTCGCGCCCCAGCCGCTCGTCACCATAATCCGAAGCGGGATACGCCCGCCTGCCCGGGTGGTGTGCCCGGCCCTGGAAGTTCGCAGGTTCACCTCTTCACGCAAATCATTGGCCGACATATCCGCCGGTACGAGTTCGCCTTCAGACATCGTCTTTGCTCCTACTTCTTGGCGGCCAGTGCCGCCCGTTCCTTGCGTTTGCGAGCGAAAATCTCGTCCTGCAACGCCTGGCCGGTCGGTTTTTCGACCGCAGTCTGTTCGACCTTGGTTTCTTTGACCGTGGCCTCTGTGTCCTTCTTTGCCATCGTTCAAATCCTTTCTGGGTTCGCGGTAGTCGAACCGGCACAGGGTCGAACCCTAATCAACCCCATGCCGATTCCAGACATATCAGATCGAGATTTGTAGCATGAGGAACGGTGCCCCCTGCGTCTCCGCAGTGGCGTGCGACAGAATGAAGCCTGCGTGCTGCTGCTTCGCAGTGTAGCTGTCGCTGTAGTCATGCTCATCGAGCGAGCCGTCGTGACGGAAGACGGCCTGGAGGTCATGACTTCCGGCGCCGACTGCGGCCTGGGGCGAGACCCAGATGGGGCCCCACGTTTGCAGCCAGCAATACGTAGAGACCGTCGCCGGTGCGACCGGGATGCCGACGATGGCGCGATACTCACTGGCGCCCGTTCGCACGTCGGCGTACGGACTGGCCATCGCCTCGGCGGCCGTTACATCGACTACCGTCGCGATATTCAGCGGGGCATCCAGCTCGAACGTGCATTCGCCGCCGCCGCTTGCCACAGCCGTATTGCCTTCGATGAGACGGTTCATGCAGTTGTTGCTGCCGGGGCCGATAATCATGTACCCGCCCTGGAAGTGGTCTTTGAGCACGAGGCCGTCGGCGGCCGGGCCATCAGAGGCCGCCACATCGACAATCAGCTTCTTCGCTCCGATGGCCGTACTGGACGCTACTGTCGTATAGGCCAGGGCCTGGGCGACGTAGCTCTCGGACCCGACGGCCGGAATCTGAGTGGCGCCGGCCTTGGCGTACTTGTACACCCGGCCATCCCACGTGATGTAGCGCGTCCCGAACAGATGTCGCTGGAGCGTATCGATGGTGTAGACGCCAAGATTCCCCGTAGACGACACGGCGTCTTTCGGCATGGCGGCCGGACTGGTGATCGGGTTGTGATTGAGTCCTGCGGTGAACGTTGCCATTAGGTGATCCTTTCTGCCGCATAAAAACGGCATTCGACCAATTCATATTCCGTTGCGTAAAAGCAACATGGCCGGTACTACGCGATCTTGTTGAGACACTCGTGGACCTTGACACCTTCCATGCGAACCGCCCCCATCGACATACTGGAGTAAACCTGGATCGTGTAGGAGATGTCGGGTCGCTCATCGATGCGCGTTTGGAGGTCCTTGGCCACGCCAAGGATAATCCCATCCTCGGCCCAGGCCAGGGTGCGGTTGCCCGTAGAGGTCGCGGCGTCAACTCCCAGCCGGTTCGACCACTCGAAACTGAACCCGGCGAAAGTGTCCACAGCCCCCCGCTGCAAGTTCTTCATCGTGACGTAGTCGGCGCTGGTCAACTCCGTGATATCGAGCATGTCCTCGATATCTTTCGGGGTAACGATCCAGTGCTTGGGGATGTCCGGGTCGACGTCGCCCTCGTTGAAAATCTTCATCATCGTGAGGATCTTTGCCAGGGTCATATCGACGATCGTCGTAACGGCCGCCAGGGTGCCCAGGGTAGTGACTGTACCGTCGCCATTGATACTGACGGAATCGGCCTGGAAGGTCTTGCTGGTGGCACCGGTCTTACCGATCAGGGCAGTGCCGGTGGCGGCGGCGATGATCGCATCGTCCTTGGCGCGGCCCATGGCGCTGGCCTGCCGCAGCGCGAAGGCGCTGGTCGGATCGATGATCATCTTCAACTTGTCTTCGTTGTCCACCGGATTGGCGATCTCGTAGTCGTCCGGAGCGACCTTGCGCCGCCCGAAATCGGCTTCTACGAGGTTGGTCGCGCCGTGTCGGACGGTCTTTTTGACGGCCGTGGCGGACCCGATGGTGTCAAAGTACGCCTCCTCAGCGGAGGTGATCGGCTCGCGTCGAACCTTGTTCTGGAGCTTCGAGCCTTTCTGCTCGGCCAACAGATACAGCATTGACCCGTACTGCTTGGCCATGATGTCGGCAATAGTTGCGACTGCCATGTGCGTATTCCTTTAATTTGTAAGTTCACAGTAGTAGTCGACATGGATAGTCTCCTTACATAGAGGTCACTGTCTTCGCTTTACGTCCGATCGACGCCGGTCCCGCCCATTGGCGAGATAGTCGGAGGTCCTACTTATTTTCGTGGTCCAGAAGCGTACAGCTTGTTACTGAGTTCGCTGATCTCCTTCACAATCTTCTCGTGGCGCAGCGGGTTTTCTTTCTTGAGCGAGCCGTCGATGTAGCCCGGCGTGGCTTGCAGTTCGGTAAGCCGTTCCTGCGACTGTGCGGGCGTACTCTTGAACGAGCTCGTATCGATCCCGTGGCTCTCTGCGGTCTTGGCCCCCCACTCGGCGATCCACGCAATGAAGTGCGGATCGTTCCCGGCGACCTCCAGTAGATGCTCCCTCTGCTCCTCCGTCGTCGTCTTGGCGATGAAGGCATTGGCCAGGTGCATCTGCTCATCGTAGGCGTCGCCCAATTGCGCGCGCAGAGTGGTCTCGGCGTCGGCGCGGGCCTGGGCCTTGGCCTCGACGGCCGCCTTGACGGCCTCCAGGGTCCGGGCATTGTCGAAGGCCATCAACTTATCGATATGGGTTTGATTGAGGCCCAGGTTCCACGCCTCCTGCGCGAAGGCTTTGGCCCGCTCGGAACTCCACAGTTCGTCCGGCATCTCGGCGGGTTTCTCGATCTTGTAGTCGGCGGCCAGGGTCGGCCGGCCCGTGGCCTCGAAGAACATATCCCATTCCGACTGGTCGCTCTTGTCGGTGGGTACGGCCACGGTGTTTTTGCCCCGCATCTTCTGCGCGTAGACGTAGTTCTTCACCATGGCATCGAAGTTGTCGCCGATGACATCCAGGCACGGCTCACCGCGATAGTCTTCGTGGATGCGATCGCGCCAGCCCTCGGCGAACTTGCCGTCGGCGCCGACCAGGGGCGACAGGACGGGCTCCGTTTCCTGGGTCTGATCGCCCGTCTGCTGATCGCCGTCCGTCTGCGATTCAGTCCCCACATCTGTCTCTGCTGTCAGTAGGTCTTCCATAACGATACTCCTAGCCTTCCTTCAGTGACTTCTCTTTGAACCGGCCACACCAATCGCTCTCGACTCGCCGGATGAAGTTCGGTCCCTCATGGCACATTTTGGCGGCCGGCGAGTAATGGGCGCATCGCCCGCAACGCCTCACCGGGGCGACGGGCTCCGGGGCGATATCGAGCGCGGACTGGACAACATCCGTTCTCTTCTTCCGGGCCCGACTCATAGCTTCACTCCTAACACAGCACGTATCCTCAGTATCACGGCCCGCTTGCCCTCATTGAATGCCGACACGTCCGGATGTCCGACCGACAGCGTCATGGAATGCTCCATACACTCGATACTGAACCACTCCAGCAGGTCTGCCCCGTCCGATCCGTCGAAGACGCGGTGGAACATCCCGGCAATCCGCTTCTGCTCGCGCAGCCGCTCGGCCTCGGCCGCCTGTCGGGTCATCACTTTGACTTCACGCTGGCTTGTATAACCGTCAGCCATTCAGCACCGCCTCGGCCAGAGAACCCTCTTCCGGGGCCCGGGTCGTCTGTTTGTAGCCTTGGGCCAACTGCGCCTGGGCCTCTGCCGCCTGCTCGGCCGCCAGGTCCTGCGACCGCTGCTTCCGCAGGGCATCGCGACTGCGAATCGTGCGCTTGTGTTCGGCCTTGACCCCGAACGAATCGGCCATATCGCGAATGGCGGAGTCGGCGTCCACATTGTCCTTAACACCCGGGAATATCTGGTCGGCTCCGGCGACGAACGCGACCCATCGCTCGAATGCCTGTGTCTGGTACTGCCTCAGCATGAGGACCAGGAAGCTGACGTAGCCTATCCGGATGCCCTTGCCCTGTAAGATGGGGGGCGGCGGGGCGATCTGGCCGTTGCGAATCAACAGAAGAATGGATCGGGTAATGATCGGGGTCATCAACTCGGCTATGAGTCGCCCCACAGGCTGGGCCAGTCGCCGCAGTCCCTCGCGCAGCCGCTCGTTGATCTCCGTTGTTGTGCGGCGGTCGCCCTGAAGATTTTGTAATTGGTTCAGAGTATCGCCCATGAAGGCACGGTGGATTTCCTGCCGCTCGGAAGCGATCAGTTCGGCCGTAACGGGGAAATTACCCAGGGCCCCTTCGATCGCCCTGATCTGGCCCATGGTGGCAACATGATTCAGCGCCCCCGGCGTCACGTCGACCTGTCCCTCGACGCCCGGTCCCACTTCCTTCGGCGGGTTGTTATGGCGATTGGCGCACTCGATGAAATCAAACTTCATCGCATTGAGGCTCCGGACTTGCGGCAAGACAAAGACCCCGACGCCCCGGCCCCTCGATTCCTTAGAGCTCTTGGCGTACCGACTGATATGGTAGGGAAAATCCTCGAAGCCGCCCGATTCCCGGACGATCGTCTTGGTCTTGACCTCGACGAATATCTCCTCGTACGGCATATTGACCGCATCGATAAAGGCCGTATTCCGCTCGGCGCGGGGCCGGCAGACGTGAACGAACTCGAACTTTTCCGTCGCCCGCTTCGGATCGCCGGCGGCCTTACTGATATCGTCGGGCACCCGGTCTTTGAACTCTTCCACCGCCTGTTTGGCCGTGTACTCGAACCGCTCCAGGAACACGTCCGGCATGCGCTCGCTGTCCTCCTGGTAATGGTACGAGCCGGCGGGGTACTCGCGGTAGTTCAGCTTCAACTTCTTCCCGAAGTCGCTGAAGAGGGCCCCCTCGCCGAACGTGACCCAACTCTTGAGGAATTCATCGAACTGGACGAGGAAATTGGAACCCCAAATGCAATCGTGCGCCTTACTGGTAGCGCGACTCATCCACCGCTTGGCGTCGTCGTCTTCGTTGGCATCGGTATCGTCGGACTCGACGGCAAAGAACGGCTGACCGGGCGGCACCATGAGCGACGACAGGCCGGAGGCCATATCCAGGGCGTCGAATACGGCCGTGGTATCGACCAGATCGACCCGCTGGGCCTGGCCGTCGATCTGACGGGTCGTAATGGCGTTCTCCATCTGGGATTCGTACTCGGACGTCTCCTGCCAGAGATTCAGGAAATTGGCAGCCCTTCCCGCCTCGGCCTCGAACAGATCAACAACGTCTTGCGCCTTACTCATATCAACCCCCGAGCAATCGCTTCTTGCCCACGTTCATCTGGCCGCCCTCACCGCTCAGCAACGTACTGCTCGCCCCGCGCCGACGACGGGCCAGGGACTCGGCCGCCATCATGGCCTCTTCACTGGTCTGATTCGGTAGTGGCTCCGGCTGCTGTATTTTCGGCATGCGGGGACTCTTCGGCTTCCGGGTAGCGAGGTACATTTGTATCAGTTCTGTGAATCCAGATCCCATCTCAGTCGTCTCCTATGAGATTCCCGTCCCGATCCCGGGGCCAGACGTTGTACCGTTCCGGTCCGACCGGGACAGTCGTGAAGTGCAGGTGCCCGGTCCCGACAACGGGCCGTACGAGGCCCCGACCGTTCTTATCCGTCAGGCCGGCCCGGTGGGCCCGCACGATCTTCTGCTTGATAGCCTCTTCGTTAGCGCGCATTTGTGCCGTTTTATTCGCCATGTCATCGCCTCGCCCCCACGTGGAAGTTATTGATGGCCCGGCGCTGTTGGCCGGAGCCGGCCGAGCGGTACTGGGCCACCTTGCCGCCCGAGGCCGCCAGTAGGAAGTAGCCGAGGGCGTGGCGTAGATGATCACCCACAGAGCCCACCGACTTGTAGCGGTAGACTATGACCCCCGTCCGCTTGTTCTTTTCCTTGTACTTGGCGACCCCGCACAGTTGCTGGGCCAGCAACTTCGTCTCCTCGCACAGGCGTGGCACGCGCAGCATTCCCTCTGTAGCCACCAGGCGATGCGTCCGGTCCATGATCTCCGTACGATTGACCTTCACTACGCCGGTATTGGGGTTGTACTGGGGGCCACTCGTCATCGACTCGCTGTACTCGCAGAGATAGACGGGGTAGGACGCCTGCTTCTGGAAGGCCCGGGCCGAATCTTCGTAGGGCCGGATATCGATTACAGCCGACCGCACGTTGTATCGCCTGGCCAAATCGTGAATATCGGACCATTCCGTTAGGGTCGTGGCCCGGAGAACCTCGTACTGGTCCCGGCCCGTTCGCAGGCCGATGATAACGTGCTTGGTCTTACCCACATCAACGCCCATCGCCGCCGGGCCCGGATGAGAAGGGGACGGCAGGAAGTCGTTGCAGCAGCCGAATACCTGACTCTCTTGCAGGCGGTCCTCCGTCGCCGCGTACGGCAGGCCCAGACGCAGGCGATACACGTCCGCGAGATTGCCCTCGGGCGGGTCGTTGAAGTCGCTCAGGATCTCTGCCGGGTCGTTGTAGACACTGGTCAATTGCGACCAGCGGTAGCCCTGCATGTACTCGGTATTCTCCCGTGCCTGAGGCACCCACTCACCGTCTCGGACGGGGACAGGCTTGCCGCACTTGCTACAGGCGATATAACCGAGCTTGCCGTCGACCGACTCGCCCTTGGGGTATAGATGGACGCATTCCGGGAAGGATAGCTCCGCACAGGTAAACGCCCCACACCCGCAACGGCGGAACCAATGCCGCTGATCGCTCTGGCGAAAGATCAGGTCGATCCCGAAGTCCGGCAGGGTCGGATTGCTCAGGAATATCTCTTCCTTGACTGTACTGTGCCCGACCCGGCCCCTGGCCTTGGCCACTGCATCGGGGTCCATCAAGTCGTATTCGTCGAAGACGCAGCGATCGACGCTGATACCCCGCAACTTAGACGATTCCCGGGAGTCTTCCTCAATCTTCTGGTTCAGGCGGGCACCGCGCAGGAACAGGTTGGCGTGCCCGACCTGCTTCAGCGCAGCGGTATCGGTATTGCGCACATACTGGCCGATCGTCCGATGGTTGGCGGAAATCATAGGCCCGAACCGGCTCTTGGAGAACTCGCCGATATCG
>Ga0307379_10005124_pt1 | contig 18420 bp, 12 predicted proteins | sample UN2MG_FD_202237 | JGI IMG/M metagenome (GOLD analysis project Ga0307379, IMG submission 202237) | Soil microbial communities from Risofladan, Vaasa, Finland - UN-2 | ecosystem: Environmental > Terrestrial > Soil > Coastal area > Acid sulfate soil | place: Finland: Risofladan, Vaasa | collected... | reverse complement strand
GAACGGCAGCGCCTCCTTCCCTGTGTACAGAAGCACACCGCGATGAAAGCGGTCACCGACAGCTTCTGCCAGCGCTTTGAGTCCTTTGAAGTCGCCCGCTGAGATGGTGGCGCTGGCCTTGATCTCGATGCCGACGATGCGGGCCCCAGCGCCCTCAAGTACGATGTCAACCTCGCTGCCTGTCCTTGTGCGATAGTGGTACATCTTGGCGAACACCTTGCTCCACGACATCTGCTTTCGTAGCTCGGTGACCACGAAGTTTTCGAGGACGCGGCCGAGCTGAGATGGATCCGAGCCGAGCCGCTCGCGATCGGTGTTCAGGAGATGGACGAGCAGTCCGCTGTCGCTGATGTACAGCTTGGGCGACTTCACAATCCGCAGGCCGAGATTGCTGTACCAGGGCAGCAGCAACTGCACCAGGAACGTCGTTTCCAGGAGCGCGAGATACCGCTTTAGCGTCGTTTGCGGAATCTGGATGCTACGGGCCACGTCGGCGAAATTCAGGAGCGCGCCGGCTCGCGTGGCCAGCAGCGCCAGCAAGCGCGGCATAAGTGCGAGCCCCTCAATGTTCGCCAGGTCGCGAACGTCGCGTTGGAGAATCGTGTTGATGTACGACGCAAACCACTGGCGGCGACGAGCGGCACTCCTGCTCTTCTGAACCTCGGGATAGCCGCCGACGAGCAGCCGGTCGATTAGCGCTGGCCCATTCACTTTTTCACTGAGTTTCGGAAGCCGCTTGGCGAACATCGCATCGACGAAGGGCTCGCGAACGCCCCCAATCTCCCCCTGCGAGAACGGCCACAGCGATTGGATTTCCATGCGGCCAGCCAATGAGTCTGACAAGTTCGGCACCTGTAACACGTTCGCCGAACCCGTGAGAAGGAACCGGCCGGGCTCGCGCCGGCGGTCAACGGACAACTTGATCGCGAGCGCCAACTCGGGCACACGCTGCACCCCATCGAGCACGACGGGGTCGTCGATTCGCTCGATGAATCCTTGTGGGTCCGACTGGGCGGCCCCGAGGACAGCCGGGTCGTCGAAGGTGAGGTAGCGGGCCGGGTGCTCGTTTTCGGCGATAGCCCGGACCAAGGTCGTCTTGCCGGTCTGACGCGCGCCGTGCAGCAGCACGACTGGGGTATCGCCAAGGGCATCTAAGAGCGGCCGTGAGATATTCCGATAAATCATGGCTGCAATATAACCATTCAATGGACGATTTGCAACCACTTTCCGGCGGATTCTCTCGTGTCACGGCCAGGGGCATTCGCGTTTTCTGGCACGTTCCGAAGCGGGCGTCCTTGAAACTGGTGCCGATTGTCCGTCCATCTCATCGGGCTTAGTTGCGCGCATCCGCATGTTCAAAAACGAGTTCAGAATCAGGAAGGAATCGCTCGCAAAGCTCAGTATTACAAGCTTACGGCCATCTCACGCATACCGCGGCGGCGTGCGTGGTCATGGCCACGTGCGTACTGGCGGCACATTGAATTAGCCAGGAGTCAGGAGGCTATTTATGGCCAAAGAGAAGCGAACGGCGTCGTTGCTGACGCCGGATGATGTGGCGGAGCTGATTTGCGTAGCCCGCAAAACCATCGTGACGATGGCTCGCGACGGCCGCATTCCGCACATCCGCATCGGTCGAATACTGAGATTCGACCCGACTGAGATTGACCGCTGGATTCGTGACCAGCGGCGATGATGCACAACGACGACACCCACGGGGCGACAGCCGACTCCATTCCCAAACCTGATGTAGGTCGCTCCGATTCGATTCCTCGCCGAGACAGTCTCTAACAGCCTGAAAAGGCTCGACTTAGCTCGATGCGTCGGCGTGATGTAGGCCGGCGCAACCTGCATCAGCTTGTTTGTAGGTGCCCCTCATCTACCTCACCGGCCCGTGGCGGCTTGGGAGTGATGTAGGCGGCCTGAAACGGACTGATGGGGCTCATGCCCCAGCAATCATAGGAGACCGAAAATGCGAACATTCGAGGAGTTCTACGAAATGTGGGCGGCTCAGACGAAGCCGTCCAAAACCACGGCCCGCATGGTGCGGACCGCTCTGAAGTACGTGGCGATCGCCGCCGGCGTCGACGACTGGCAGAATCTGGCGGTAATGGCGGAACAGCGGGCACTCCTGCTGCTGGAGGCGGCCATGGAGGAGACCGAGTTGCGGTCGCAGTCCCGGTCAAACTATCGCTGCTACATCCGCCGTATATATAGGATAAGGGACCCCCGCGGCGTGCCCGTCGTTAGCGACGACGCTGAGGGTTTGTGGCCATCGGTCCCGGCAGCCAGCGGCACGCCGTCGCGAGCGGTTGCGGCTTACCAGCGGTTCATCAAGTGGGCTGTCGGCCACGACATCTGGCCCCGAAACGTCGAACCCGATGACCTCGTACAGTGGGCTCTCAACTAGAAAACTGGCGGGAACAAGCACTGGCGGAAGGACCACGAGCGGCTGCTCATGGTCTGGGACGCACTCGCCGATACCGACGGTCTGCCGGCTCTAAAGTCCGCACCGCTGCCGCCTCCCGTCAACGAACCGTATGGCGTCCCCGTTGAACAGTGGCCACGACACCTGCGTCGTGAGTGGCAACGGATGTGCAACGCTGCGTCGGCCCCACTCCGCAGGGGTGGGATGCGTCCGTGGCGTGAAACGACACGCTACCGCTACGAACAGAACCTCTGCCGCATTCTGGGTTGGCTCGCCGCCGAGGAAGAGGAGTTCGACCCGACGGGCCGCACGTGGGCATCTCTGCTAACGGCCGACCGCTGCCGTGAGTTCATAAACTGGCTCGTTGCCAGGAATGGAAAAGGCACGCTGAATCCGTCGCACCCGGCGTTGCTGCGGATGGTGCGTGGCTTCCACCGTTTCCTTCTCGGTTCCGACAAGGAAACTGTCGAGGAGTTCAACGAGTTGACGCGCCGTTGCGAGGTTGAGGAACGCGACAAGGCCACGCGGATGGTGCCGTATCCGCAGGTTGAGCAAGCGTACCGGGATTACGTTGCCAGGGTGGCCGATCTCATGAAGCCGAGCCGGCGCAAGGATATCTCGCCGGGGCGTCTCGCCGCGCTTCAGGTCAACGCCATCATGTTAGGGTTGCTCGTCGGCCGCGCGCTGCGACAGCGAAACATTCGTCGCCTGCAGATCGGCAAGAACCTCATCGAGGTCGATGGCGGGTACGAGCTCCGCTACGCCGCCAGCGAGATGAAAGGGCATCGGGCGTTCAGCACGTTCTGCCCAGCCGAGCTTGTGCCGATCGTCCGCAACTACGTTCGTCGTGGTTTCCAGGCTCTCACCGGCAAGGAGCCGCATGACGGGGATGTTCTGCTGCGGAGCAAGCGAGGCAACCCGCTCACGGCAGCGACGGCACCTGGGCCGCCTCCTCCGGAGCCTTGGCCTGCTCGGCCGTCTGCACGCCCGCCGGCCACAGCAGCGTCCCGGGCGACGGCGATATCTCGATCCTGCTGATCGACGGGGCCGCCTACCAGGACGTCTACCTCTCCTGCTCGGCCACGCTGAACGCCAACTGCGATTACGCCGGGCTGGTCTTCGGCTACGTGGACAAGGACAACTTCTGGGTCCGGCTGTTCGACGACCCGAACGACCTGGTCTGCGTCTACCAGGTCAGCGATGGCACCTGGATGCAGAAGAAGAGCGCCAGCTTCACGATCACCACCGGCTCGGCCTTCAGCATGACCGCCGAGGTCCGTGCCGGGGCGGCCCACGACTATGCCGGGACCGTTCCCGGCGGGCAGGTGGGCATCCTGTGCGACGAGGGGACCCACAACTCCTTCGACAACTTCAAGGTCCAGGACATCGCCGGGCCGTTCGAGGTGGACGGGCTCTACTTCTGTAGCCGTGGCGAGGTGCGCACCGACAACTCCAACAACAACGTCATCGAGGCCTACGCCACCGACGGGCTGGAGGACGTCATCGTCCGGCGGGGCGTCCGCGCCGATACGTACGTGGCCACGTTCAAGTCCAGCCCTTGACACGCGGCTCAGGCAAAGGGAGCCAGCCGCTCGGGCGGGAAGCTGCCGACGAGTTGCTCGATCGTCTTGCGGCGAGTGCGGCCGCTCTTGAATGAACGCTCCCTTTGCCTTGCTTGCTCCAGCGTCTCGAACTCCTCGAAATAGACCAACTCCACGGGCAGACGCCACTTTGTGGAGCGTACGTGCCCCGCGTGGTGCTGCCCGAGACGCTGGAGCGGGTCGTTCGTGCTGCCGTAGTAGTAGCAGCCGTCCGCACAGCGTAGGATGTAGGCGTACGCGGCCATGTCCCTCATGTTTAGGCCACGAACGGCGCCGCGTGTCAAGGGTTCATTCCACGACGACAGCCATCCGGGCTGGCTGGTCCGCTGGCTCAGCCCCGGCGACTACCACGCCATCGCCATCAGCCAATCCGACTCCAAGGCCCGCTTCTACAAGCGCGAGAACGACGGCACGCTAACGACGGTGGCCACATCCGGCACCGTCCTGAGCCTGACCAGCGGCAGCACCTACGAGGCCAAGGTGGTCATCGACACTCCCGCTCTAGCGATGCAGCGGCTGCGTTTCTGGGTGGACGCCGACGGCGACGGCTTCGGCGACGAGTCCGCCAAGCTCACCGACACCACCTACATCGATCAGGACTGGTCGGTCGGGATGGTCGGGCTCTACGGCGGCTCGCGCACCGGCTACGACCAGGAGTTTGACGACGTCCAGGTCTGGATCGACAATACCGGCGGCCAGACCATGGACGATCAGCAGATTGACGACAACTTCGACTCGAACGTGCTGACGCTGACGCACGACGACAACGGGAACCTGACCGACGATGGCGTGTACAAGTACGTGTACGACGCCTGGAACCGGCTCGTGAAGGTCAACCGCTACGCCGACAGTGATACGACCACCGTGGCCACCTACGCCTACCTGGCGGACGATCGGCGGATCAAGAAGGTCGTGCAGAACTGCGGCGCCGAGGAGACCGCCAACGACGGCGGGAACACGAGGGTGCACTTCTACTACGACAGCCAATGGCGGGTCGTGGAGACGCGCGGCAGCGGCCTGCCGACGGCCCAGTACGTCTGGGGCACGCAGTACACGGACGAGCTCATCTTCGTGGACGTCAACGGCGACCCGACAATAGCGGTGTCGAACAACTGCAATCCGGACGTGACCACGAGCAAGGAGGCTTACGAAACCCCGCCCGACGCGCGTTACTTCTACCACCAGGACCGCAACTGGAACGTGGTGGCCCTGAGCGAGTACGACATCGGCGACACCAACAACGGCCGCATCGTCGAGCGCTACAGCTACACGCCCTACGGGCAGTTCGTGGTGCTGAAAGGCGACAGCGGCAACGGCGAGATGGGCAACGTCAGCCCGACCTCGACCGTGGGCAACGTGTTCAGCTTCCAGGGCCTGGCCCACGAGGCCGAGAGCGGGCAGCACCATGTGCGCAACCGCATGTACGACGGCGCGCTGGGCCGCTTCGTCCAACGTGACCCGGCCGGCTACTGGGGCAGCGGGATGAACCTGTACGCCTTCGTCGGGAACACGCCGACGCTTGGCACCGACCCCTCCGGCCTGGCCTGCAGTTTCTTCGACGCCTGCGCCCCTGGCGGCGCCACCGGCGGCGAATACGTGGGCGCAACGCACACCGAATGCCTAGGCCCCAATTGTCCCGTCGCCGACGACGATTGCCCCGGCGGCGAATGCGAGGGCGACCCGTGCGCCCATTACGTGGATCCTCATGACAGCTTCGCTTGTGTGTCGGGCTGCCAGCACGGAGCGGGCGACAGTTGGTGGAAGGTCGGATACGACACATGCGAGGAGCATTGTGACGGCCAGGGTTTTCAAGGGACAGAATACCTTGCTTGCATGGGCGGGTGCGTCGCCTGCGGCGGCTCTCTGGGCGGCGGCACTTCTTGGTGCAGTGACCCCGAAGGCTTTATACACTGTTTCCTGCCTCCACCTGGAACCGAAGCGCCGGCGGCGGCTGCCGGTGCCTTCTGCGTCTCGGTTTGCACCGCGTGCCTGGTGGCGTTCGGTCCCTGGAATCCCTTTTGTTGGGCCTGCGGTGCGTGCGTTCTAGGTACCGCCGCGATCCTAAGCTATTGCTTTCTTGAGCATTGCCGCTGACACGGTCTGGAACACCGGTTCCGTACCGGAGGATCAGACGGATGGGACGCTTCCGCAGTCGATGGCGGGCGGAACTCTCAAGGCTTGAAACGGCGGATGAACGGGCCTCCGCGCGCCGGCACGTCATCAAGACGATCGCGAAGTCGACGAAGTTCCGCCTGTTGGGCCTGGCGACTGTTGTCGGGTCCGTTTGTGTCGCGCTCCTGCTGTACCGTGGCTTTCTCCTCTTCGATGATTGGACATCGGGTTGGCATGTCCCGCGCACCTTGCTCATTCTCATTGTCGTCGTGGCGGGCATCGCTTGCCCACAGATAATACGAGTATTCACGCGCCGATGGGAGCGAGATGCACTGCGTCAGTATCTTGCCGACCGGGGCATCCCGATATGCGCTGCGTGTGGCTACGACTTGACGGGACGTGTGAGTTCGCGTTGCCCAGAATGCGGGACAGCAATTCCACCGCAACTGGCGGCTGACAGTCCGACCGACCCCGTCCCACCGGCGCGCGCCAATCCGACCGGAGACAATAATAAAGGGGGGACATAATACTCATTTGCGTTCGAGAGCTTCGAGGTCCGCAACATCTGCGGGCCGCCCGCCCTTGACACGACGTGTGCCGCGTCGCGGCGCCGAACGCGCGGCGTTCGCCGAGCGCCGCTCGGGACGTCGCGTCAAGGGTTCGAGGCCGACGGGCTGTACTTCTGTAGCCGCGGCGAGGTCCGCACCGACAACTCCAACAACAACGTCATCGAGGCCTACGCCACCGACGGGCTGGAGGACGTCATCGTCCGGCGGGGCGTCCGCGCCGATACGTACGTGGCCATGTTCAAGTTCAAGTGGAACAACGACAGCCACCCCGGCTGGCTGGTCCGCTGGCTCAGCCCCGGCGACTACCACGCCATCGCCATCGACCCGTCCGACGGCAAGGCCCGCTTCTACAAGCGGGAGAACGACGGCACGCTGACCACCCTGGCCACCGCGGCCAGCGGGCTGGGGCTGTCCAACGGCACCTGGTACGAGGCCAAGGTGGTGATCGACCTCTTCGGCCTCGCCAGCCAGCGGCTGCGCTTCTGGGTCGATACGGACGGCGACAGCGACTACTCCGACGAGACCGCCCAGATCACCACCACCGCCGTCGATGACGTCTGGTCGGCCGGCTACGCGGGCCTCTACCGGGCCGCCGGCGGATCTTCATTTCAGCGGTACGACGACGTGAAAATCGGGTATGATAACAACAGTGACGACGACATCGCCGACGCCGGCGACGACATCCAGGTCGATGACAGCTTCGGGTCCAACGTGCTCAGCCTGAGCTACGACAACAACGGCAACCTGACCGACGACGGCGTGTACAAGTTCGTGTACGACGCCTGGAACCGGCTGGTGGAGGCCAAGCGGCGGGTCGATGCCGAGACGAGCGTGGCCACCTACGCCTTCCTGGGCAACAACCGCCGGGCCAAGAAGGTCGTGCAGAACTGCGGCGTGGAGGACACCGACAACGACGGCGGAAACACCACCGTGCACTTCTACTACGCCAATCCGAGCCCCGACCGTAAGGGAGGGGTCCCCTGGAACGTCGTCGAAACCCGCAACGGCTCCAACCAGGCCACGGCCCAGTACTTCTGGGGCACGCAGTACACCGACGAGCTCATCTTCCTGGACGTCAACGGCGTTCCGGCTGTCCACGACGACTGCAATCCGGACTTATACACCGGCGAGGAGACCACCGCCGATGAAGATCCAGGCGATGTCCGCTACTTCTACCACCAGGACCGCAACTGGAACGTGGTGGCCATCAGCGAGTACGACACCGGCGAGACCAACAACGGCCGCATCGTCGAGCGCTACAGCTACACGCCCTACGGGCAGTTCGTCGCGCTGGCCGGCGACAGCGGCAACGGCGAGATGGGCAACCTGAGCCCGACCTCGACCGTGGGCAACGTATTCACCTTCCAGGGCCTGGCCCACGACGCCGAGAGCGGCAAGCACCACGTGCGCTACCGCATGTACGACGGCGCGCTGGGCCGTTTCGTCCAACGCGACCCGGTGGGGTACGCTAGCGGCGGGATGAACCTGTACGCCTTCGTCGGCAACGCCCCGACGATCGGCACGGACCCCTTCGGCTTGGCCTGCGCGTGGGTGGACGCTTGCGGCCCTGGCGGCGCCACCGGCGGCGAATACGTGGGCGCGACGGGCACCGAATGCCTAGGCCCCAATTGTCCTGGCGACGACGGCGGCTGTCCGGGTGGCGACTGCCAATCGCAGCCGACGACGCAAGAGGCCAAGACACCATGCGAGAAGAGCCTAGAAAACGCAAAGAAGGCAAATAAGGGGCTTATCGACTGGCTCAAGAGTAAGGGGTGCTACAGGGGCGTAAAGTGTCTTCCTCCCGGCGATAAGCGCTGTAAGGTTATTAAGCCGGGCGATGAAGGAGCGTTTACGCCAGTAACGGGCACGGGGGGCACTGAAATCTGTGCGAACACGACTGTTACACCCGCGCTCCTGACCCATGAACTCATTCATCAGGTGCAAAGCTGTCCCGCATACAAGAACCCGTTGGTCCAAGTGGGCGAAGGCGGCATCAAGATGATTGCGCTCGTCTGTCGGGAAGTGCAGGCCTTAACTTGCTCAGGCGAATGCCACAAGAAGGGGAAGCTCGATCAGGAATGCGTCAGAAAGGACTGCGAAGAGATCATTGAGCAAAAATGCGAACTAGGTGTGTTTGAACCGGATTTTCCGCGCCCGGGTTATCCCTGCAAGAAGGTTGCCGTTGAGGCGTGTAACATCGTTCTCAACGACCCGGACTACGCGGACTGCAGGAAGTGTCCGCCGGTTCCAGGGATGGTCAAGTGAACCGAGGCCAGCTTCGCGTTCGGCAGGCCGATCAGTCACAGAACATGAGATGCCGGTTCCAGTTACGTCGAGGCGTTGCGAGAAACCGGTTCCTCAGGACAGTCGTGCTGATCGTGCCGGTGGGACTGCTGGTGCTTTGTGTATTCTCGGGATGGCGCCGTCTCATAATCTGGCAGTCGAGTTGTTTAGTAGCCAACGTGGACACCGGTAACGTCGATGTCTACTTCGCTCTCGAGCGGCCGCAGCGCCCCCTTGCGCTTCTGCTAGAGGTGCGGCTGCACCCCGAGGCCGTCAACCACTACGGGGAGAGGCCGTTCATACTTGAGTGGGACATGCCACACGCGGCCGCCCTGGGATCCTGGCGGGGGGGGCGCGTGCACGTTCCCCTGTGGACGCTCTTTCTGCTCAGCATTGCAGTCGCCTTGTACGTCTGGTACCGCAGGCTACCTGTTCGGCGCGGCCACTGTGCGTCGTGTGGCTATGACCTTCGAGGCTCGCCCGGCCCTCGCTGCCCCGAGTGCGGGCTGCCATTCGGTGTCGAAAAATCGGGCGACACCATACTAATTCCCCCAAACAAAGGGGGACATTGATGAAGCGACATAATTGATAAAGCGGCACATAATATGTAATTCCCGCTCGACGACTCCGAGGTCCAGGACTGTGCCGGGCCACCCGCCCTTGACACGACGTGTGCCGCGGCGCGGCCTCGATTGGAAAGCGATCGCCGAGCTTCGCTCGGTACACCGCGTCAAGGGTCCGAGGCCGACGGGCTGTACTTCTGTAGCCGCGGCGAGGTCCGCACCGACAACTCGGACAACAACGTCATGGAAGAAGGGACCAAGGGATCAAGGGACCAAGGCCTAGCCACGAAGCGACGGAGCCACGCAGCCACGGAGGCCGAATCGCGGGCTCTTCATTCGCTATTCGCCATTCGCAATTCGCCACTACCGTGCCACCGACGGGCTGCAGGACGTCATCGTCCGCCGGGGCTGTCCCCCTTGACACGCCGCGGCTCGTGCGGCGAGCCGGTTCGCGAAGCGAACGCTGGGCTTTGCCCAGTGCGGAGAGTCAAGGGTCCGCTCTGACACGTACGTGGCCACGTTCAAGTTCAAGTGGAACGACTGTCACCGATCACTTGAAAACGGTTCTCCCGCACTTTTGGTGAAGCGTGCTTGCAACGGGGTGGTAAGATGCGGTCCGGTTGGGATTCACGGATGAACACGCACCTCGCGGAATGGAGTCCGCCGCCATGGGTTTCGGCCCGCTGCTCCCTGATCCCTGGGCGCTGAGCCGGGGTCGGGTTCAGGTCTTCCCCGAACTGGTCACCATCACGCTGAGAACCTCGTCGCCGGTGGGCAGATGTCCCCTCTGCAAACGGCCGTCGTCGCGCGTACACAGCCGATATCGTCGTACGCTCGCTGATCTGCCCTGGCATGGGACGGCTGTTCGTCTCGTGCTGCGCGCCCGCCGTTTCTTCTGCGATACCGCCACCTGTCCGCGGAAGATCTTCGCCGAGCGATTGCCGGGCGTCGCCGTCGCGCATGCCCGGAGAACATGCAGATTCTCACGGACGCTGGAGGACATCGGCTTCGCCTGCGGCGGCGAGGGCGGGGCGCGGCTGGCTCGACGCTTGGGGATGCCGGTCAGCCCCGATACGGTGCTCCGGCAGCTCCGGGGGGCGAGGCTACCGCAGGCGGGCGACCTTCGCGTCCTGGGTGTGGATGACTGGGCCCTGAGGCGTGGTCAGCGGTACGGAACCATCCTGTGCGACCTGGAGCAGCACCGACCGATCGACCTGCTCCCGGACCGGTCCGCCGACACCCTGAGCACCTGGTTACGCGGGCGTCCGGGCATCGAGGTCATCAGCCGTGACCGAGCCAGTTGCTACGCCCAGGGCGCTGCGCGCGGTGCACCGCAGGCCACGCAGGTAGCCGACCGTTGGCATTTGATCCACAATCTTCACGACGCGCTCGTCCGGATGCTCGATCGTCGGCATCGCGACCTGCATGCGGCGGCGAAGGACGTGAGGCTTCAGCGTCAACGGCCCCCGCCGACGGTGAACAACGATGTCCCGGAACCCCGCGAAACCCAGAGGCTCGAGCCTTCGCCACGTCACGAGCAAGCCGCCCACTCAATCCACCGTCAGCGCCGAGAAAAGCGCTACCGTCAAGTGATTGCGCTTCATCGTCGGGGGATGTCTCAGCGCGCCATCGCCAGACGATTGCACATCCACCGCGAGACCGTCGCACGCTTCATCCACGCCGGCCACTTCCCGGAACGCGCCCCTCGTCCGTACGGCCGAAAGACCGCTCCATTCGTTGATTATCTTCAGGACCGCTGGCGACAAGGCTGCCGAAACGCGGCCCAGCTTACGAGAGAGCTGGAGTCGCGCGGATTCGCCGGGTCATACGCTGGCGTCCGCCGCCAACTGGCGCGTTGGCGACGGGACGACACGCCGACTGCGAGCGATTCCGCGTCGGCGCCGTGCACTGGCGTTCGCCGACCCTCACCGAAGCGGTTGGCGTGGCTGATGCTGAAACCGAATCGGGATCTGAAGTCGGATGATCGGGCTCTGACACGCGCACTCTTTCGCCGATGTCCGGATCTGAGGCGCGCCGCACGGCTGGGGCGGGAGTTTGCAACGATGATCGAGCATCGGCGTCCCGACCATCTCGATGCATGGATCGATCGTTCGCAGCGGTCGGACGTGCCGCCGTCGTTGCAGGCGTTCGCGACCGGGCTGAAGGCCGACTACGCCGCAGTGAGAGCCGCGCTAACGATGCAGTGGAGCAACGGGCAAGTCGAAGGACAGGTCAACCGACTCAAGTTGCTCAAGCGCCAAATGTACAGCCGAGCAAATTTCGACCTGCTCCGCTTGCGCGTACTCTACACGGGGTAGATGGGGAAACGTGAAATACCAGCCGGACGGGCGGCTGCGATCACACCACATCACGGGCCGGTTCATCAGATGGAACGAAGGAACCGCGGGAACGGTGCCGTGGGCGGCGCCACGCCATTCACCAAAAGTGCGGAAGAACCATTTTGCCCGCCCGCTGACACCATTCGGGCCAGCTCACCGATCCGCACCAACGTCTGGTTGTCACGCATGCTTGCCATCTCCGTGTGAGTATACACCTTGGAGTTAGATGCAAGGTCAAGCCGGAGTCCGGAAAAAAGTGAAGAGCCTGGGGACTCGGGCCCGAGGCAAGGGGGTTGACACCGTCAGCACGCGTCGCGCGGATGAAAGCGTGTTCCGGAGCGGTCAGCTGAGTGGGCGGAAACCGCCCCCGAACGAGTCTGCGGGCTTACGCGCAGGTGGCCTTTCGGCGTAAAAAAGCGTGCCCATCGTGTGTACTCTGAGGTACGATACTCACGCATGGGGGCCGGACGCGTGTGACGGCGCGGCTTCCACACGGCCACGGCACGCACGACGTCTATCAGATCCTCATCGCCGAGCGAATCACGTCAAAGATGAACGTGAAGAACTGGGCCAAGAAGATGTACAGCAGGTTGGACGCGAACATTACTTTCCTCCGGGCAGTGTCGTATCACACAGTGTTTCGTTTCATCCGCCAGAGCTGGAACTGCTTGGCGACCAGGAAGATTACCGGGTAGATCAGCAGTTCCATTGTGAAGCTTGTCAGCAGGCCGCCGAACATAGGGGCGGCCATGCGTTTCATCACGTCTGAGCCGGTCTCGGTGCCGATCATGATCGGGACCAAGCCGAGCATGGTGGTCATGACCGTCATCGTCTTGGGCCGGATCCGCAGGACGGCACCCTCGTGGATCGCCGCCTTGAGGTCCGTGAGCGAGTTCATCCGCCCCTCGGCCTTGCGGCGGTCGTAGCTGTTGTGCAGGTAGAGCAGCATCACCATGCCGGTCTCGGCGTCGAGGCCGGCGAGGGCGATCAATCCGACCCAGACAGCCAGCGACATGTTGTAACCGGCAAAGTACATGAACCAGATCGCGCCGATCAGGCTGAACGGCACAGCCAGCAACACGACGCAGGTATCAAACCAGCTCTTGTGCGAGAGATACAGCAGCAGCACGATGACGACGAACACCGCCGGGACGGCGATCGCCAGGCGTTGGTTCGCGGCCTGAATGTACTCGTATTGGCCGGACCAGACGAGGCTGTACCCGGGGGGGATGGGTACTTTCTGCGCCACGTGCTGCTTGGCGCGTTCGACCCAACCGCCGATGTCGGAGGTCGTCAGATCGACGTAAATCCAGGCGTTCTTCCGCGCGTTCTCACTCTTGATGCCGGGCGGACCCTTGTGGATATCGATCGTGGCGAGCTGGGCGAGAGGCACTTGGGCGCCCGAGGGCGTGGACACGAGCGTCCGCTTCAGCGCCGGAATGTTGTCCCGCAATTCGCGCTGGTAGCGCAGATTGACCGGGTAGCGCTCGAGGCCTTCCACCGTGAAGGTGATGTTCATGCCGCCCAGGGCCGTCAGGATCGTGTCCTGGACGTCGCCTACGGTGAGCCCGTAACGCGCAATCTCGTCGCGGTCGATCTTGAAGTCCACGTAGTTTCCGCCGACGGTCTTCTCGGGATAGGCGCTCAGCGTGCCGGGCAGCGTGCGGACTTCGGCGGCGATGCGCTCGGCCAAGTCGCCAAGCGTGTTGAGGTTGTCGCCCATGATCTTGATGCCGACCGGCGTCTTGATGCCCGTGCTGAGCATGTCGATACGTGTCTTGATCGGCATGGTCCAGGCGTTGGTCAGGCCCGGGAAGGCGACCACGTCATCAAGCCCGGGGACATCAGACCCATCCGGTTGCTGCCAGCCGTAGCTGAGTTCGTCGATCGTGATCGGGCGCTCCTCAGGCCAGAAGTACGCCAGGCCCGTGTACGTCTTCAGCCAGCCGGGTAGAAACGCGAACCAGCGACCGAAGTGACGCTTGCGCCATTTCTCGTGATCCGGCTCGAGCATGATTGTCGTCTCGATCATGCTCAGTGGCGCCGGGTCGGTTGCCGTCTCCGCCCGCCCGATCTTGCCGAAGACGTGATGGACTTCGGGAAACGTCGCGATCAAGGCGTCGGTCTGCTGGAGCAGCTCGCGGGCCTTGGTGATGCTGATGCCGGGATCGGTGGTCGGCATGTAGAGCAAATCGCCCTCGTCGAGCGGCGGCATGAACTCGCTGCCAATCTGCTGGCTGAGCTTGAGGAAAGGCAGCTTGTCTCCGATGACTTGCTTGCCCCAGATGTACTTCTGGAGCGGCAGGACGGCGCTGAAGACCAGTAGCGCCGCGATCAGCAACGTGAAGTATTTGCCCTTCATCGCCGCCCAGAAGAATGGCTCATAGGCCTTCTGGAGGACGCGGCTGATTGGGTTGGTTTGTTCGTTGGGGATGCGGCCGCGGATGAAGTAGATCATCAGAACCGGAACGACCGTGATGGCCAAAAACGCCGATGCGCCCATGGCGAAGGTCTTGGTGAAAGCCAGCGGCTTGAACAGCCGACCGCTCTGTTCGCCGAGCACAAAGATCGGCAGGAAGCTCACGGTGATGATCAGCAGGCTGAAGAACAGGGTCGGGCCCACTTCTTTCGCCGCGTCGATGATGATCTCCGCGTGCGGCTTCTTGCCCTTGTCGCGCTCATAGTGCTTATGGGCGTTCTCGACCATGACGATCGAGCTATCGACCATGGCACCGATCGCGATCGCGATGCCGCCCAGGCTCATGATGTTGGCGTTGAGCCCCATCGCGTGCATGATGATGAGGCTGGCCAGCACGGCGGTGGGGATCACGAAGATCGCCACGAGGCTGCTGCGCAGGTGCAGCAGGAAGATCACGCAGACGATCGCGACGACGATCATTTCCTCGATCAGCTTCTCCTTGAGCGTGTCGACGGCGCGCTCGATCAGTGCCGAGCGGTCGTATTCGGTAATCACGTCGACGCCGGGTGGCAGACCGGCGCGCAGGTTGTCAATCTTCTGCTTGACGTCGTGGATGACCTTGAACGCGTTCTCTCCAAAACGCATCACGACGATGCCGCCCACGACCTCACCCTCGCCGTTGGCCTCGGCGAGGCCGCGGCGCAGCTCTGGGCCGAGCTGAATGTCAGCCACATCGCGCACGTACACGGGTGTGCCTTCCGGGTTCGCGCGGACGACGATCTTGCCCAGGTCTTCGAGCCCCTGCTGCGCCCGTACGCGGGAAAGCGGGATACCCCGTTGGCGCGCGTCTTCGATCTGTTGTGGCGTGAGCTGCGCCAGGTAGCCCATCCCGCGCACCATGTACTCCGTCTCGGACATTTCGAGCACGCGCCCACCGACGTCGTTGTTGGAGCGCTGAATAGCCATCCTGATGTGGCTTAGTGGGAGGTCGTACGCCAACAGGCGGTCCGGATCGACGACCACCTGATACTGGCGCACGAAACCGCCAACGGCTGCGACCTCGGCGACCCCCTCAACCCCGGTCAGGTCGTACCGCAGGTACCAGTCCTGTATGCCGCGCAGCTCGGAGAGGTCGAATTCGGCGAGCTGAAGCTCGGTCTTGCCGTCCCACGGGCAGATGCCACCCTGCTCGAAGATTCGCGCGCGCTCGAGTCGATCTCTGACTTCTTCCGGGGCTTCCGCAGTCGTCGCATACCACGTGTCCGGATCGGCCGGGTCGTGGTACATCCCGTTCGGGTGCTCGGGACAGTAATAGCCGTTCCGCACGGAATACTCATAGACCCACCCGACGCCGGTGGCGTCCGGCCCCAACGCCGGTACGACGCCCTTCGGAAGACGCCCAGAGACGTAGTTGAGGTATTCCAGGACGCGCGAACGAGCCCAGTAAATGTCTGTGCCGTCTTCGAAGATGATGTACACGAATGAGAGGCCGAAAAAGGAGTAGCCACGAACGACCTTCGCGTAGGGCACGGCCAGCATCGACGTCGTAAGCGGATAGGTGACCTGATCCTCGACGACCTGCGGGGCCTGCCCCGGATACTCAGTGAAGATGATCACCTGCACGTCGGATAGGTCGGGTATCGCGTCGAGCCGGATGTTATAGATCGTCCAGACGCCGCCCGCGCCGACAAAGCCGGTCAGCAGCAGCACGAGCAGCCGATTACGACCGCAGACTTCGATGATCTTGGCAATCATGCCTGACTGTCCTTCCGTCGGCTCTCGACGTTTACTTCGTCGCCTGCAGTTCGCCGCACTTGAGCATCTTGAAGCCGTAGAACGGGTTGGCCATCTCTTCCGATGACTGGAGCCAGTCACCCTTGGTCATGGGGCAGTGGAAAATGTAGATCTTGGGGTAGCGTTCTTTGTCGGGCCGGACGTGTTCAACGAGCGTGCGCATCGCCGCGCCGAGCTCGACAAAGGTGACGCGGTCGGCGTCGAGGTCCTTGCCGTTCGTCTTGATTGCCGTCGCACGCAGCGTCCGCGCGGCGGCGGCGAACTCCGGCGGCAACTTGGCTTCTGGATCGTCCACGTGCTTGAGGATCTCGTCGACCGCACCCACCAGCCCCAGCGCATGCAGCGCGACATCCTTCGTGCTGTCGGACGCAAAGCGCTTCTGGAGCCCCAGGTAGTGCTCCATCAGATAGTCAACCTGGACTGCGATGACGCCGGGCGCGTTGGCAGGCTTCGGAACTGCTTCGGCGGCGACGAGCTGCATGCCACAAGTCGGGCAGGTCCCGCGCGTCGCGGAAGTCTGGTCAGGATGCATCGGGCAGACGAACGCGGCGTCAACTCCCAGGGAGCGCGCCCCAATCAGCTCCGCCTTCGCCCACTCCACGGCATCGATCGGCTTCAGTTTCATGCCGCATTTCGGGCACTCGCCAGGCTCGGTGGAGAATTGCCAGCACTCCCTCATGGGACAGACGAACCTCGCATCTGGCGGCACCGTTGGCGGGCGTGCCTTGCTGACGGCGTGCGCGGTCGGCGTGAGCTCGGCGGCGCAGATCGGGCACTTGCCTGGTCGCGCGCTGTGCACCAGCGGATGCACGGGGCAGCGGTACGCAGCGCTCCCTGCTGCCTCCGGATTCGGCGGCACATTGTGCTCAGCCATTTCCGGCGCCAACCAGACGCCGCGGTATGGCGTCAGGTTGCGCCTGCACTCGGGGCACGTTCCCGGTTGCGCGCTGATCTGGCCGGCGTGTGGGGGGTCGGGGCACGTGTACATCACCTTGAACGGTTCGAGCTTCCGGCCACAGCGCGGGCAATCGGCCTCCGTCTTGGAGAACACGTGCTGGTGAGCGGGGCAGGTGTACGCCACTTCGGCGCCGGCGGCCGCGCGGCGCGCCTGCACCCACGCCAACTCATCAAGCGGCTTGAGGGCCATGCCGCACGAGGGACATTTCCCCTCTTCCCTCGAGAAATACGCGCCCTGGCGCGTCGGATCCCTCTCGTCCGGATGCGTTTCCATCGGGCAGGCATAGCGGGCATCATCGGGTATTCCCGAGACGCTCGGTTGGGATGCCGGCGTCGTCTGGCCGCGGGCTGCGCCCGCGAGCAGCGAGACACCAACGAAAACTGGCACGAGAATCAGGGTTGCGTTGCGCATGGCGAGGGCCTCAATTCGAGTCAGTGAGTATGTCCGGGCGGCATCGGCTTGTTGGTTTCCTCCGGCATGTCGTGGCCGGTCTGCCCCGATGTCGGTGCTGAAGACTCCTGGGGTTCGAGCATCTTCGCAATGGCTTCCTTCAGCTTGCTCTCCGCGTCGAGCATGAACTGCCCGCTGGTAACGACTCGGTCACCCTCATCCAGCCCGTAGCGGACCTCGACCATCCCGTCCTCGGCCTCGACGCCGACCTCGATATCACGCGGCTGGTACTTGCCATCGCCCGGCGTGACAAACGCGACCTTGCGCGTCCCCGAGTCAATGTACGCCTCGCGCGGGATCAGCAATGCGTTGCGGTCCAGATCGGCGTACAGCATCACGTTTGCGTACATCTCAGGTTTGAGTTCGAGCGTCGGGTTTTCGAACTCAAGTCGAACCTTCACGACGCGCGTCTGTTTTTCAAGATAGGGGTAGACGTAAACGACGTGGCCGACGAACTCCCGGTCGGGAACATACGGGAGCGTCATCCGCGCTTCCTGTCCCATGCGGACCCAGGGCAACTGGTACTCGTAGATGTCCACGTAGACCCATACGCGCGACAGGTCGGCGATCGTGAACAGCCGCATGCCGGGCTTCACGTACATGCCTCCCAGCGCCATCTTCTCGGTGACGATGCCGGGGGCGGGAGAGTAGATCGTCAACGTCTTCGTAATCTCTTTCGCACGGCGCAGCTCGTCGATCTGCTCATCGGAAACGTCGAAGTACTTCAATTGCACCCCGGCCGCCTCCACGAGTTGTTGCGCCTGTTCGTGTATTTCGGCCACCTTGCTGCCGGCGAGACGCTCCACGCCGCGCAGCGCGGCCAGGTACTCCTCCTGGGCGGCGTAGAGTCTGGGCGAGTACACTTCGAACAGGGGCTCACCCTTCTCGACCTGGACGCCGGTCTCGT
>Ga0307379_10005123_pt1 | contig 18421 bp, 16 predicted proteins | sample UN2MG_FD_202237 | JGI IMG/M metagenome (GOLD analysis project Ga0307379, IMG submission 202237) | Soil microbial communities from Risofladan, Vaasa, Finland - UN-2 | ecosystem: Environmental > Terrestrial > Soil > Coastal area > Acid sulfate soil | place: Finland: Risofladan, Vaasa | collected... | reverse complement strand
GTCCCAGGAAGTCTCGGAATCGGCCCCGGTGCTCCTCATACAGAATCACGGGATGCAGCGTATCCCGAGTTAAGAACATCGCCTCTCGCATCGCCTTCAACAGGCTCTGCCCCAGCACCGACGCGCTGGTCGGCGTGAACCACATGGCCAGCGCGCTCCCCCCAAGCGACAGGCCGTAGAACGGCTTCCGCCCCCACACGTCCGCGAGCCGCCCCATCATGACCCGCACCAGCAGCATCCCCGCCGCCGCCACCGCGAAGATCGTCCCCATGCTCTGAAACGAAAGCCCCCGCTCCACCAGGTAATAGGGGAGGACGAATTCGTAAACGCCGGTCGATGCCCCGAACAGCATCGACACGGTCAGCACCACCTTGACGTTCCGATTCACTCAGCCGCTTCCACTCACAGAAATCGCGCCCGCCCCCGCGGGCGGCCGCGTCTAGTCTCCCTTCGCCTCTAGCGGCGCCAGTCCTCTGCCGTACCGGCAACGTCGTCCGCGGCCCTCCGACCGCCTGTACCATCCGCTGAAGGCCGTCCCCCGCGACCTAACGCCCGTCTGCCTCCAGCCTGCCTTGCAGCTCCCGGAGTAGCGCCGCCGCCGCGCCCTTCACTGGCGCCGCGGCAATCCTTCCTCCGCTTTCGGTTCGGCCGGACCCCCCGGCTCGCCCAAGGCGGCCCGGGGAGCGGCCCGAAGGGCTGAGCCACTGGCCTTCGGCCAGTGCTCCCTCCCCGTGCGCCTTCTTGCGGCTAGTGGACCGACTCCTCCCCCTCGATCAAGCCGTCGCGAAAATGCACGATCCGCCGCGCATACCGGGCGACGTCCGGCTCGTGGGTCACGATCAGGATCGTCTTCCCCTCCCCGTTGAGCCGCGCCAGGATTCCCATGACCTCCTCGCCCTGCTCCGTCGCCAAATTCCCCGTGGGCTCGTCCCCCAGGATGATGGCGGGGTCGTTCACCAGCGCGCGGGCGATCGCCACCCGCTGCTGCTCCCCCCCTGAAAGCTCGCTGGGGCGATGATGCGCCCGATCCCCCAGCCCCACGTCCTCCAGCGCCCTCTCCGCCCGCGCCCGGCGGTCGACCGCGCGGGCATACAGGAGCGGCAGTTCAACATTCCGCACCGCCGTCGCCCGCGATAGCAGGTTGTAGCTCTGGAAAACGAAGCCGATCTTCTGGTTCCGAATCCGCGCCAGCTCGTACTCATCCAGCCGCGACGTCTCCGCCCCGTCCAACCGGCACACCCCAGACGTCGGCCGGTCCAGACACCCCACCAGGTGCATGAAAGTCGACTTGCCCGAGCCCGACGGCCCCATCACGGCAACGAACTCCCCGGCCTCGACACGCAGCGTAACCCCCCGCAGCGCCTCCACCGTCACCTCCCCCATCCGGTATTCTTTTCTCAGGTCGAGCGCCTCAATCACCGTTCCGCCTCAGTCCTCTCCGACCGCTGGAACACGCAGCGTTCCCAGCGCTCGGTCCAGCGCCACCAGCGCCGTCCGGTAGTCGTACCGCGCCCGCACCTCGCTCGCCTGCGCCTGGGTCAGCGCCGTCCTGGCGTCGATGACCTCGATGAAGATCCCGACCCCCTGTTGGTACTTCCCCTCGGCCGCTCTCATGCGAGCATCGGCGGCGGCAACCGACTTCTGGCTCGCCGCCACCCGTTCCCAGGCCCGCTCGACGCTCACGAGCGCCGTCTGCACCTCCAGCCCGACCTGATTGAGCGTCCGCTGCAGTTCCGCCTCCGACCGCTTCAGCCCCGCCCGCGCCGCCACCACATCCGCCTCCGTCGCATAACCGTCGAACAGCGGCCACCCCAGGCTCAGCCGAAGATCCCACGCCCCATCCCGCGCCTCCCAGTCCGTGTACCCCCAGTCGTACTCCCCGCTCACGCCGAGCAGCGGCCCTCGGCCGATCTTCGCCAGCCTCAGCCCCTTCCCGCTTGCCCGCAGCGAGGCCCGCGAGGACAGTAGCTCCGGCCGCTTCTCCTGCGCCACCGCCAGCGCCTCGTCGAGCGACGGAATCTTCGCCCCCTCCAGCGGCGGCGCCTCCACCAGCTCGACCTCCGTCTCCTGCGAGAGCCCCATGCTGTTCCGCAAGGCGGCCGCGGCCAGCCGGACGCCGCTCCGAGCGTCGATCAGATCCAGCTCCGCCCGGGCGAGATCGTCCTCCGCCGGAAAGACATCCACCTCCGCCGCCGCCCCCACCTCGATCCTCGCCTTGACCTCCCCCAGGTGGCTCTGCGCTGACTCCATCCCACCCTCCGCCACGCCCACCAGTTGCTGCGCTGCGAGCAGTCCGTAGTAGTCCGCGGCCACCTGGTCAACCAACCCCTGTATCGTCGCCGCGTGCCCCCACTCGGTCGCCTCGGACGCCGCCCGGCTCTCCGCCACGCTGTCCGCCCGACCCCGCTCCCACAGCGTCTGGCGCAGCACGAAGTCTACCTCCTCCTCTCTCTCTGTCCCATCCCCCAGCGCGGGGTCGAGCCGCCTGTCGCTCACGGCCTCGGTGGCGCTCAACGAGAGCTGCGGGTAATAGCTGCTCCGCGCTCTCGTCAGCCCCGCCTGCGCCGTGATGACCCCCTGCTCCGACATCGTGATCTGTGGGTTGTTCTGTAGCGCAATGATGATGCACTTCTCCAGGCTCAGTGGCTGCCCGCCTGCGATATCATCTGACGCGCACCAGACTGGCACAGCCGCCACCGTCAGCAACGCGACCGCCAGTGCCGCCCGCGACATCGCCCGGTCCACCATTCGCATCATCAGTCCCTCATTCATAGCGAAGCGCCTCGATGGGATTCAGCAATGCCGCCTTCCGCGAGGGCAGCAGGCCGAAGAAGATGCCGACAAACGCCGCAAACGAAAACGCCACCACCACCCACGGCACCGACACCGCCGTGTTCAGCCCCACGGCCCGCAGCACGTATGCCAGCCCGACCCCGAGCCCGACGCCGATGACCCCTCCTGTCAAGCTTAGCGTCATCGCCTCGATCAGGAACTGGAGCAGGATGTCCCGCGGCGTCGCCCCGATCGCCTTCCTCAGCCCGATCTCCCGCGTCCGCTCCGTCACCGAGACCAGCATGATATTCATGATCCCGATCCCGCCCACCAGCAGCGACACCGCCGCGATCGACCCGAACAGCAGCGTCATGATCCGGTTCGCCTCCTCCGCCCCCTGTATCATATCCGCCGCCGACATCACCCGAAAATCGTCCTCGGCGTCGGGAGCGACGCCGTGTCGATAGCGCAGCAGCGACTCCACTTCGATCCTCGCCTGCTCGGCCTTCGATATATCCGCGAACCGCACGCCTATCGACCTCACGCTGTCTCGCGGCGTCCCCGGTCCTCCGCTCCCAATCCCCAGGCGATATCGCGCCGACGTGATCGGCACCACGACCTGGTCGTCTCGACTCCACGGCCCCATTTGGCCCTTCTCGGCAAACTGCCCGATCACGTGGAACGTCACTCCCCCGATCTTGATCCGTTCCCCCACAACCGACGCCCCCGCGCCGAACAAGTTCTCCACGACCTCCGACCCCACCACCGCCACCGTCCGGCGGTTCTTCACCTCTTCCTCCGTGAAGAAGGAGCCCTCCGTCACCGTGTAGTTCTGAACCTCCGGGTAGAGCTCGGTCGTCCCCACGATGCTCGTGTTCGTGTTCTCGTTTCCAACCTTGACCTGCGCTCGGCCGCTCACCTCCGGCACCGTCGTCATCACCGTCGGACAGTCTCTGAGGATGGCCTCCGCGTCCGACTCCGTCAGCGAGAAGGCCGACCCCATCCCGCCGCGCACCGGCCCGTGCCAGGACTGCCCCGCGCGAACCGTGAGCGTGTTCGTGCCAAACCGTTCGAACTCCGCCAGCGTCGCCGCCTTCGCCCCCTGCGTCATCGACACCGCCGCGATCACCGCTCCCACCCCGAAGATAATCCCGAGCATCGTCAGCCCCGACCGCAGCCGGTTCGACACCAAGCCCTCAAAAGCGACGCGTATCGATTCCCAGATCCCCATGGCCTCCGCCTCCTACCGTCCCTCTCGCAGGAAGCCGCCGGCCCCGCCCATCCGCCGTCCCCGATCGCGCGCATGCTCCGACCAGTCATTCGAGTCGCCCGTCGGCGCCGGCACGACGACCTCGTCGCCTTCCTTCAGGCCGTCTCGGATCTCCGTGCACTCGTCGCCCACGATGCCAACCTCGACCGGAACCCGCGTGAGTTCGGCCCCCCGCTGCACCAGAACCCCGGCCTCGCCCCGTTCCCGCTGCACCGCCCGATTGGGCAGGCAGAGCACGTCCTTCGCCTCTATGACGACGAAATCGCAACTCGCCGTCATGCCTGGCTTCACCCGCGGGTCGGCGCCCTCAATCCGAACCTTCACCAGCACCGTCGTCACGTTCTGCGTGGTCGCCGCCTGCGGGTCGATCCGCGTGATCTTTCCCCGGAACCGCTCGTCGGGGAAAGCATCGATCATGATCTCGGCCGGATGCCCCGCTCGCACCCTCCCGACGTCCGCCTCGTCCAGGCTCACCTCCACGAACATCTCCGACAGGTCCCCGAGCAGCACGAGGTCGGTCCCCTGCGTCACGGACGACCGCCCAGAGGTCACGATCGACCCCTCCTCCACCAGCTTCTGCAGAATCACGCCCTCCCGCGGCGCCGTGATCGTCGTGTAGTCCAACATCGTCTTGGCATTCACGACCTGCGCCTCAGCCCGCGCCACCTGCGCCTGGGCGCTCGCCACATCCGCCTCCCGAAGCTGATCCTGCACCGCGTCCGCCCTCGCCCGGTCCAGCGACGCCTTCGCCTGCGCCACCCGCGCCTCCTCCGATGCCATCTCCGCCCCCAACTGCCGCTCCAGCGTATCCCACTGCTCCTGCGCCGACGACAGCTCCGCCTTCGCCAGCTCCCGTCGGTTGACCGCCGTGTCCACCTCGCCCTGCGGCACGAATCCCTTCGCCTTCAGCCCCTGGGCCCGCACCAGCTCCTTCTCCGCTATCTCGACATTCGCCCGGGCCTTGTCGAGCGCCGATCGCGCCTGCACCCGCGCCTGCGGATGCGTCGCCTCCCTCAGGCGTTCCAGATCCATCAGCGCAGAGTCGTGACCCGCCTCCGCCTGCGCGATCGAGGCCCGAGTCAGCGTCGGCTGCACCTTCGACTGCTCCTTCGCCTGCCGCAGCCGCGCCTGCGCCGCCGTCAGATCCGCCTCCGCCTGATTGTAGGCCGTCAGCGAATCCGTCGGGTCGATCTTCGCAATCAGGTCCCCGGGCTTCACCACATCCCCCACCTCCACCGCCAGCACGTCCACCCGGCCCCCTGCATACGACTTCACCCCCACCGTCGTGAGCGGCTGGATGGTCCCATCCGCGGAGACCACTTGCCGTACCGTCCCGCGCTCCACCGCGACCACCTGCAATGCCCCCGGGTTCCCTCCCCGGCGCGGCCGCGACCGCACCCCGACCACCACCAGCACCACCACCACCGCCAACCCAACCGCTGCTGTTGAGCGCTTCACCTAGTCAACTCCTACCGGTCTTGCCACCACGTCTACATCTTATGACGACTGAACGCCTCTCCTATTCCCTCTCGCTCACCATTCGCCTTCGTGCAACAGCCCCCCACGTGTCTGCCCTACGACTCGTCCGCCATGGATTTGGCGACGGCGGAAGCTTCAGCAGAGCAGGGCCATCCCCTATAGAAGCAGAGTCGACGGATACTGGCTTCTCATTCCACCGGTCGGTCGCCCCCTACACCTCGATCCACTCAAGCTCATACACATGCGGCCGATCCCCCCAATCCGCCGCCTGGATGCAGTTCTCTTGCCACCAGATGGCATGGGGCGCGTACAGCGCAGGGCAGCGCACGCTCTCCCTTCCCGTCTCCGCCTCCCACACCGTGGGGTCATCTGACCCGCAGGCAAGCTGCCGGCCCTCCGGGGAGAAGGCCACGCTGTTCACCCCACCTTCGTGCCCCTCTAGAATATGCACCAGACCCGGATGTTCCGCGTCGTGGTCTGTCGCCTGCCGAAGCCACGGATCCCTGCCCACCAGCCGAGCCAGCACACCGTCGGACGCCCCGCGTTTCCGCCTCACCAAGATCGGGAGATGCACATCTTCCACACCAACTCACTGCCTACTTATGCCACGGGTGTCGGTGCTGGCCGCCGCGTCTTTCATGTGATCATCGCTCTGCAGCAAAGTGATTCCGCCGGGCTGCGCACCATTTCCGCCCGAATGCCAAGGACCCCTGTGGCGACGCTCAAGCTTGCGCCGCGGCGCAAGCTGAATCCGCTTTTCTGGTAGAGCAATTGCTCGCCAGCCGGCCCCCGCGCGCCGGTGGCCCCTGCGTTCTTCCAAAAGAAGGTGAGGAAGCTGCTCAGCGCCGGTGGCCCCGCCTCCGCGAGGCTACACCCTTCCTCGCGTCGCCAGCGTGACGAGTGCCCAGATGCCTCGGTCCATCATCGTGCGAGTAATGAACCCAATCGCAGCGGGGGATCGTGATGCGGTAGAGCCGCAGGCCCCCGTACCGCATCACCAGGAGCTTGCAGCCCCAACCCAGGAAGAAAGGCACCCAGTAGTAGTTCCAGGCCCGGCAGTTCGCGGCGAGATAGCCGATCGGGTGCAGCGGCCACCAGTAGAAGCGAAGCCGGAGCAGGCCCAGTATCACGGCCGCCGCGCCCCCGGCGATCATCGCCAGGATCGCGCCGATATCGGACGGCGTCGGATTCGTGACATTCTGGAATATCGTCGTGGGGTCCCAGCGAGTCTGAAGAGACGGATACTCCGGGGCCGCCCCGGCCTTCGTGCCGAAGTATCCGTAGTGGTCAATGCCGGCAAGCACGACGAACGACCCGACGACGAGGGCCAGCAGGAAGCACCCAGGACCGCCCGCATCAAGCGCCGCGTGTTAATCCCCGCGCTGTCGGCGATCTTGAAGACGTCTATGAGATTGCCGGTCGTCGTATCAAACGACAGTCCCTCACCCGACTCGGCCGTCCAGCGCGTCGAGAACACCGTGACGATCTCACGGGGCAGCAGCAAGGCGCTTCCCAGCGGGGTAATGGCCACTGCGAAGACCTCGTAGGGGAACGCGAGAAAGCCCAGACCGGTCTCCGCGCGCAGGCGCGCCCACATGATGTAGAAGCTGACGATCAGCGCTATCAGGATGACGGCGAACACCACCCGGCATCCCGACAACCAGCAGAAGACAGCCATCCACGCGAACGAAAGGACGAGGCCGACCATAGCCCACCGATATCGCATTGGCTCTCCCTCGTCGACTGCCTCGGCCCTAGTCCGGCTGACCGCAATCCGAATCGCCGCCGCCACGTGCCGGCGCGCGATCCAGAACATCCAGACCGCCAGCGCGATCACCGCCCCGGTGCCTTGATAGTAAGGTGCCGGAAACGAACTGCTCAACCATTCCGCCCGGCCCCTGCTGGAGGGTGGGCACACCGGTGCCCACCAAGCGTCCCTCCGGCGACGCCTATAGGGCGCGCATGTCTCTGCATGCGCGCCCTTCCCTCTCTGGTGCCGCGCTCCCCCTCTCCCGGGCAAAAGAAGAAGACCGGAACTGCCGCTCCGGTCTTGAGCTTATCTTCCCATCCCCCGGCGGCCGGGGTGGCGGCCCGAAGGGCTTAGCCACTTGCCTGCTGCCGTCTCGGCCTTACGCCACCTGCGGCTGCTCTCCCGTCACCTGCGGCTGCCCCTCCGCTTCGGCTTCGGGCGTCACCTTCTCCTCCGCCTCCGGCTCCGCCGCCGGCCTTGGCGGTAGCTCCTCGCCTCGCATAATCGCTCGAATCTCATCCCCGCTCAGCGTCTCTCGTTCCAGCACCACCGCCACCACCCGGCGGGTCTCGTCTGCGTGCTCCGTCAGCAGCGACTTCGCCCGCTCGTAGCAGTCCTCGATGATCGTCGAAAGCTCCTTGTCGATGGCAGAGGCCACCTGCTCCGAGTAGTTCCGGTCCTCCATCAGGTCTCGGCCCAGGAAGGGCTGCTCGGACTTCCGCCCCAGGCTCACCGGCCCGAGCGTTTCGCTCATCCCGAAGTCCGTCACCATCCGGCGCGCCAGGTCCGTCGCCTTCTTCAGGTCATCGGTCGCCCCCGTGCTGATCTCCTGAAACGCCAGCTCCTCCGACACCCGCCCGCCGAGGTAGACGGTGATCCGGTCGAGCAGCTCGCTCCGGCTCATGATGTAACGGTCCTCGGTCGGAAGCTGCAGCGTATACCCGAGCGCCATGCCGCGCTGGAGGATCGACACTTTATGCACCGGGTCCGCGTTCGGCAGCAGCTCCGCCAACACCGCGTGCCCCACCTCGTGCTGCGCCAGCACCTTCCGCTCGTGCTCGGAGATGATCCGGCTCCTGCGCTCCGGCCCCGCCACCACCCGCTCGGCCGAGTCCTCCAGCTCCGCCATGGAGACAGCTTCTTTGTCCCGCCGGGCCGCCAGCAGCGCCGCTTCGTTTGCCAGGTTCGCCAGATCCGCGCCCGAAAAGCCCGGTGTCCGCCGTCCCAGCACGTCCAGATCGACGTCATCGGCCAGCGGCTTCCCCTTCATGTGGATTTTCAAAATGGCGGTCCGACCCTTCAGATCCGGATTGTCCACCTGAATCCGCCGGTCGAATCGTCCAGGCCGCAGCAGCGCCGGGTCCAACACATCCGGCCGGTTCGTCGCCGAAATCAGCACCACCCGCGAATTCGGCTCAAAGCCGTCCATTTCCACCAGGAGCTGATTCAGCGTCTGCTCCCGCTCATCGTGGCCGCCTCCCAGCCCCGCGAATCGCTGCCGCCCAACCGCATCAATCTCATCAATGAATACGATGCACGGCCGGTTCGCCTTCGCCTGCTCGAACAGGTCCCGCACCCGCGACGCCCCCACCCCCACGAACATCTCCACGAACTCCGACCCGCTCATATGGAAGAAGGGCACCCCCGCCTCTCCCGCTATCGCCCTCGCCAGCAGCGTCTTTCCCGAGCCCGGAGGCCCCACCAGCAGCACGCCCTTCGGAATCCGCGCGCCCAGCGCCTGGAACTTCCGCGGATTCTTCAGGAACTCGACCACCTCCATCAGCTCCGCCTTTGCCTCATCTATCCCCGCCACATCGTCGAACGTCACCTTCGGCGACGACTCCGGCAGCCGCCGAGCCTTGCTCCTACCAAAAGACAGCGCCTGGCTCCCGCTGCTCTGGCTCTGCCTCATCACGAAGATCCAGAACCCGATGATGAGCAGACCTGTGATGAGGAGATAGAAGAGGCCGCTCACCCACACGTCTGAAAAGGACGGCGGCTCGACCTTCACCGGCAGCACCTTCGCCAGGACCCGCTCCATGTACGTCTGCTGCTCCGCGGGTAGGTTCACAACGAACTTCTTCAGTTCTCGCCGCCCCGCAGTATCGCTGACCCAGTACTCGCCCTCCCCCGTGTTCTTCGGGTAGATCGTAAGTGACTCGATATTGCCCTTATCGACCTCTTGCATCATGGTGCCGAAATCCAGACGCACCTTGGACTCCTGCCGATGCATGGACTGCTGAAGGAAGATCACGGCTACCGCCACCAGCGCGACCCAGCTGGCTATCCTAAAGAACCGCGCCAACGTCAACTCTCCTTAGAGACAACTTGAGAACACTCCCACCTATGTGTTCCCTCGGTGTGCGTCGCGGAAACTACTCCACACCATTCTAGCACACATCCTGCGCCTCATATGCAGACCGACGAAAGGATGTCGTGCGAATGGCTTATTCCACGTACAGGCTGCCGCGTTCAAGCAGCAGAACGCTTATCATGAGGCCGGCTCCTCTTCAGGCGCCAGTTCCGACCTCGATTGCAGGTCGTCCTGTTCGCCAGTTGCGGCCGAGCCTTCTGGTTCCTTGTCAGCCTCAGAGCGCGCGATTTCCAGAGCCGCCAGAACCGATCCCCCGATGATCCCCGCATCATCCCCCAATTGGGCCGGCACGATCCGGCACGTCGATGCCGGCACCATGTGGGCTCGCGCCCGCACCGTGCCCGTGATCGGTTCCAGCAACCACCGGCCCGCCTGGGCGATCCCGCCACCGATCACCAATACCTGGGGATTGTAAAGCTGGATCAGGTTCGCGATGCCAATCCCGAGATAGTATCCGGTTTCCGCCAGCACCTCCACCGCCACTTGGTCGCCCTGGTCCGCACACCGCCCAATCAATGCCGGGGTGATTGAACCCAGTCGGAAATCCACCATCTCCGCAATGGACGTCTGTCGTCCTTGCTGGATCTTCGTAACCGCCCGCCGCACGATCGCGTCCCGCGCGGCGAGTGCCTCCCAGCATCCCCGGTTCCCACACCCGCAGAATGGTCCGTTCGGATCGATCGTCATGTGGCCCACTTCGGCAAACCCTTCCGTGTATCCGACACGAAGCTCCCCGTCGATGATCGCGCCCCCACCGATCCCCGTCCCCAGCGTGATCATCACCATCTGCGAGTATCCTTGCCCGGCTCCGAAGCGATGCTCCCCCAGTGTCTGCACCGCCACGTCGTTGAGCATAAACGCAGGCAGCCCCACCGCCTCCCGTATCGGCGGCAGCACGGGCACGCCCCGGGAGTCGGCGAAATTGGGAGAGTAGATCGTAACCCCGTCCCGCGACCGGTGCGCCCCCGGCACACCTACGCCGATACCGACGACAGCCCGTGGCGTCAAGCCAGCATTGTCCAGCGCTTCCTCTATCGCCTGGATCGCTCGGCCAACGGCGGCGCGCAGCCCGCTGTCTGCTATCGCTGGCCGTCGCGCCTCCCCCAGAATGCGCCCCCCCTCGTCCACCACGCCAGCCCGGATGTTCGTGCCACCGATGTCAACGCCGATGTAGCGCCGTGTGGCCTCCGCCCGTTCTTCTTCTCCCACACTTGCCCTCCCGGCGCGCCCTAACCGGCCTCGTCGCTGTCTGGTGTCAGGAGCTCCGATATCTGCGCCGCCAAGGTCACCGCATTGAACGGTTTTACCACGTAAGCATCTCCGCCCAGCGCCAGCCCCTGCTCCACGTCCTTCTCTTCCCCGAGCGCCGTTAGGAAAATGACCGGAATATCCCTGGTCTCGGCCGACGCCTTCAGCCGCCGACACACTTCGAAGCCATCGACCTCAGGCATCATGATATCCAGCAGTATCAAATCCGGCTGCTCAACCCCCGCCGCGGCTATCGCCTCATCCCCGTCGGCCGCCTCCACTACCTCGTACCCCTGGCCCAGCGCGTGCTGGATACACGCAGTGCAGAGGTTCCGAACCGACTCCTCATCGTCCACGACCAGGATCTTCTTCCTCACGTCTCGGCTGCTCGATGATCTACCCATCAGGTCCCTTGGCCCCCTTGCCTTCTCAGTGGTTCGCCAAGCTCACCCTGTCGCCTGCCGCTATCCGGCAACGCGCGGCCCCGTCCAGCCAGCACTATTCTAGACGGCATATGCGCCCTGTCAAGCCAGGCCCCGAACGCCGACGCGGTTGGACGCTGCACACGGCGCAATATCTGCCTCCATCATTGCACCTGCTTGCTGCTGTCGCCTTCCTCGCCTCCGCCTCTGCTTGTGCCTCCCACCCGCCGTCGAAGCCCGGCTTTCTCCTCTCCAAGCCGCCACCTCACGGTCAGGCACGCGCCGGGACCCACTCCTCTCGCGCGGGGCACCGGCCTGAGGTGCAAGCCGCCGTTCGAGCAGCGCAGCCGCTTGTCTTTTGCTCGCCTATATGCTACATTTCCACGGATGCGCCCGTAGCTCAGTTGGATAGAGCGTGGGGTTGCGGACCCCAAGGTCGGAGGTTCAAGTCCTCTCGGGCGTACCATCATTAGCGTGCTCCTGCGCGCGATGGCTTCCCCCCACGCCCACCCCATGCCGATAGCCGCCAGAGTCGCCGCGCCTTCCCTCGGCCCTTGCCAGACCTCCCGGAGAAGGCTACCATAGCGCTAAGCGCTGGACCGTCCACATCACCCGGGCACAGCGCCGGGGGGCGGCTGGCGGAAGGCCATAGGTTCAAGGGGGCGTATGCCATGATTCGACGCTTTATTGCCAGGATAGCAGCAATCTCCGTACCCGTCCTCCTCCTGCTTGGCGCTACGACCTTACACGCCCGCGCCGAAAAGGCGGAGGTTCTGCGCTTCCGTCACACCGCAAGCGATAAGGCTCGCTATGACTTCAGCCTCTCCTCCCGCGTCCATGCCACGGAAGAGAGTGGCGAGATCGTGCGGGCTGAGATCCGCATCCAGATGAGTTGTGCTGCCGAGTTCCTCAAGAAGGCCGCGAGCGGAGACTGGGGAGTCACAGGGCAGATCCTCTCGGGCTTCATGATCGTCAAGTCGAAGGGCGAAGAGGGACGGCTCGATCTGGGCGGCCTCGAGGAAAAGTACATCGTGTCGCCTCTCGGCGAGATCAAGGAACGCAGGCACATCGCCGGCCAGCCCCCCATGCTTCAGTACGTAGGCTCCAACCTCGTGTTGGGTCCGCTGGATGCCTTCCTTTTGGGTGGTGCCGCCATGCTCCCAGAAAAGCCCCTGAGGAGAGGTGACACCTGGAAGGGCATTGCCCTCCTCCCAGGCATCTCACCAGGCCAGACAGAGCAGGTGCCCTATGAGTCCGTCCTCCTCGGAGAGGAGAGGTTTCGCGGCACCCTCTGCCAGAAGATCAAGACGAGCAGAACCGCCGTTCTCGAGGAGACCATTCAATCACCGGATGGCCCCGACGAGGTACACGTCAAGCTAAAGATATCGGGCCAGGACACATGGCTCTTCGATCCACAGCGCGGCCTCATCATGTTCAGCGCGGGCACCCACGACGTCGTGGTCACTACGACGATCACGCGGAACTCCCAAGATATCGGCTCTGCAAGCGCCACCGGCGTCGTCAATACCCGAAGCGTCCTCACGGAGTTCAACGGCGTGAAGCTCTCGGACCAGTAATGGAAGGCCCGCTGGCGCACGACAGGCGGCCGTGCCGGCCACAAATCCGCCTCCTCCCGTCTAGCGCCTTTCCCGAGCGCGTGGTATCCTAGTAGCCGATCCCAGGTCCGGTAGAGGCGGGGGCTTTCCTGCTTCTCTGGGCCGGCCGCCAAGACCGAAAGGAGACCGCGTGGCAAAAGACTCAAAGAAGGCCATCGAAGCCGAGGGCGTCGTCCGGGAAGTGCTCCCCAACACACTCTACCGAGTCGAGCTGGAGAATGGCGTTCGCGTGTTGGCGCAGGCCTGCGGGAAGATGCGCAAGTACCGGATCCGCATCCTCCCCGGCGACAGCGTCAAGCTCGAGCTGAGCCCGTACGACCCGACCCGAGGCCGCATCACTTACCGATACAGATAGGTTACGGGCAGGGCTGACTCCCTGCCTACTGCTGTCTCATGTAGTGTCCAGCGCCGTTCGCCGCCAGTCAGGCGCGGTATTCCCTACCGCGGTCTCTGTGGGCGTTCGCCGGTTGCAGGACATCCTCCCTCCTGCTGGAATTCTCACATCTGCATTCCCGCCCAGGAGGCGTAGGCATGAAGCTCTCCATGCACTCGATCTGTATCGAGCGCAAGTACCGTCTGCTCGACGCCATCACGCGCGCCGCCGAACTCGGCTACCAGGGCTATGAAATCGACATCGGGGACTTCGGCAACACCGGTCTCGGCCTTCACTGGCCGGAGGAGTTCGCGGAGCAGCACGTCGCCGCCGCCGCCGCCGCCGCCCGCGCGGCCGGCATCGAGATTAGCTCCCTCTGCCTGGGAGTCCTCTGGCGCTTCTACCCTACCAGCCCCGATTCCGGCGTTCGCAGCCAGGCCGTTGAGATCATCCGGCAATCCGCTCCCCTCGCCGCCCTTGCTGGTGCGCAAGTCATACTCCTGCCGGTGGGCCAGCCCGAGTCCCTCAGTCCCGAGCAGGCCCGCGACGCCCTCGTGGAGGTCCTCAAGGAGTGCGCTCCTGAGGCCGAGAAAGCCGGCGTCTTCTATGCCGTCGAAAATGTCGGCCAGGCCCTCGCCCGCACCCCGGATCATCTGATCGAGATCGTTGGGCGAGTCAACTCGCCCGCCTGCCAGGTCTACTACGATGTGGGCAACGCCACCGGCCAGGGCGCCGATCCCGGCGCCGACATGCGCACGCTCGGCCGCCGCATCAAGATGCTCCACGTCAAGGACACCCGCCCCACTGACCAGGGGCGCGAAGTCGCCGTCATTGGTGAAGGCGCCGTGGACTGGCCCGCCGTTGCCCAGGCCGCTCGCGACATTGCCTACGACGGCTATCTCACCCTCGAGGTGCCCGGCACCGTGGACACCGCCGATGAGATTGCTGCCCGCAGCCGCGACGCACTGCGGGGCTTCGGGCTCTAGCGACAGGAGGAGGAAAAGCACATGGCAGACAAGCTCCGAGTAGGTATGGTTTGTGCCGCAGGGATCGGCGCCAGCCACGTCAGTGACTGGCGCCATCTCGAGGATAAGGCCCAGATTACAGCCGTCATGGACGTCGAACCCGAGCTCGCCCAGAACACCGCCCATATGTCCGGCGACGTCCCCTGGACAACCGACCTGGACGAGCTCCTCGCCCGCCACGACGTCGACGCAGTGGACATCTGCTCCCCGCCCTTCGCTCACGCCGACCAGGTCGTCAAGGCTGCCCAGGCCGGCAAGCACGTCCTCTGCGAAAAGCCCTTCACCGTCAACCTCGACGACGCAGATCGCGCCATCGACGCCTGCAAGAAGGCCGGCGTCAAGCTCATGATTGCCTTCCCCCGGCCGTACGGAGCCCCGGGCCGCCGCCTCAAGGAAATCGTCGAGACAGAGGAGTTGGGCAAGCCCATCCGCATCTACGCCGCCCACCACATGCGCGCCGAGTGGCTCCGCAAGCGCACGGGCTGGTTCTTCGACCCCAAGAAGAGCGGCGGCACCGCCATTGAGGGTGTCATCCACGACTTCCACTTCCTGCCGTGGCTCATGGGGCCAGCCAAGCGCATCTACGCTGAGGCCGGTACTTTCATCTTCACCGACCGCAGCCCCACTCTCCCCGACGACCAGCTCGTCGTCCTCTGGCGCTTCGAAAACGATGCCATCGGCATCATCGACGGGGGCGCCAACCAGCCCAGCAACTACGGCGGCCACACCAGCGTCTTCTTCACCGAGGGAGGCGTCCGCATGGACCGCACCGGCGGCTTCCGCATCTACCGCGGCATGAAGGAGTACAACCCCATCGTCGAGGAAGTCCGCCACTTCGGCCGCATGAGCGACGACACCGACCTCGCCACCTCTCCCTTCACCCCCGGCGGCCACCTCGGCGAGATCGAGCACTTCATCGACTGCGTGCTGAACGACAAGCACCCTGAGACCGACGGCGCCCAGGGCCGCTACGCCCTCGAATGCGCCTGGGCCGCCATCAAGTCGTTCCAGACCAACGAACCCGTCACGCTGCCGCTGAAGAAGCCGTACCCAACTTACTGAGATCGTGCCGGGCCATCGGCCATCCTGTAGGGTGGGCGTACCCACGTCCGGCGGCCGTTTTACGTAGGGCAGGAGCGTGTCTCCTGCCCCCGGTTCCAGCGCGGGTACGTCGCCGTAGGCGGATGCCCGCCGGCCGTTCTGTAGCGCGGCATTTCCGCGGCGCTGGTCGCTTCCGCGCTCAGCCCTGCGGCTTCCAGACGATCCGCCCGGTGGCATCGACATAGCCCGGCTTGCCCAATTCCATCACCACGGCGAAGTCGCCTGGCCCGGTCTGCTGCGACCTGACTTCATAACCCACGTTGATCTCAGCCAAACCGTCCCTGAAGGGCATGACACCGGTGAACTGGGGTTTGATGATCATCTTGCCTGTCCGGTCGATGAAGCCCCACTTGGGGACGAACACGCTGTCCACGTTCACCGCCGCCAGTCCCTCCGAGAAGTTCTCCGCCTCACTGTACTTGGCCGGTATCACCTTCTTCCCCGTCGTGTCGACGAACCCCCAGAAGCCGCGGATGATGGGGACGTTGTTCTTCCCGACACCGAACTCCATGTTCGTATTCACCGGCGCAAGGCCGTCGCGGAACTCGCCCATGTCGTAGCCGCGCAACTCGAACGCGATCTTGCCAGACTTGTCCAGATAAGCGATCCTTCTCGGGTCCCCACTGCCGGCGAACGTTACCCCCGCCAGTCCCTCGGAGAACGACCGGGCCTCATCGAAGCGGGGCGCGATGGCCATCGCCCCCGTCTGGTCGATGTAGCCATAGGCCCCCTGCCTGACCCTGGCCAGACCATCGGAGAAGTCCTCGGCCTCCTGAAACTGGGGCTCGATGACGAAAGCGCCGCTGCGGTCGATGAACCCCCAGCGCGCTTCGGTCGGGGGCTTGCCGGGGTCTCTAGCCGCGGCGAGCCCTTCGCGGAAGCCTCTCACGTAGTTGAACCGGGGCTCGATGACGAGCTTCCCCTGTCGGTCGATAAACCCCATCTTGTCCTTCGTGGGGACGGGGAACAGCGGAGTCGAATCCGCATCAGTCAGCTCAGCGGCAAGGCACACGGACACCGACAGCATAACCACGGCAGACAGCCACAACACAGTCGTTCGCCGCACGGTAGTCCTCCGGAGCGTCGTTGTTCCCCCGAATACCCGCATCACGGACATTGTAGCACCCACCGTGCGATTGGCAGTCGCGCGCGGCCGACAACCAGCGGTGCCTCCCCCGCCGCCCGCGGCCCCCCCATCCCTTGCCCTCCACCCCTCCCGCGGGTATCATCTCCCTATGCGCACCGGCACCGCCCATCTCCCGCTCCATGGCGGCAAGGCCCCGAGCTGGCTCTTCCGCCGCATGGTCTCGCTATCCCGCGAGATCCTCCGCGTCATGGTCGAGGAGTTCGGCCCCGGCGAGGTGCTGTCGCGCGTGTCTGACCCCTTCTGGTTCCAGGCCCTCGGCTGCGTCCTCGGCTTCGACTGGCACAGCTCCGGCCTGACCACCACGACCACCGGCGCGCTCAAGGAGGCCGTTAAGGGCCGCGAGGCCGACCTCGGCCTCTTCGTCGCCGGCGGCAAAGGTGCCGCTTCCCGGAAGACCCCCGGGGAGATCGTCGCCCACGGCGAGCGCCACTCCATCGCCGTGCCGGGTGACCGCCTCGTCTACGCCAGCAAGCTCTGCGCCAAGGTCGACAGCACCGCCGTCCAGGACGGCTACCAGCTCTACCACCACGCCTTCTTCTTCACCCAGTCCGGCGACTGGGCCGTCGTCCAACAGGGCATGAACGACGTCACCAAGTACGCCCGCCGCTACCACTGGCTCTCCACCGGCGTCGAAGACTTCGTCAACGAGCCCCACGCCGCCATCTGCTCTGAGCGCCGCGGCCAGCTCGTCCTCAACCTCGTCGCCTCCGAGAGCGACCCGGCCCGCCGCGCCTCCACCCTCCTCGCCGCCGAGCCCCCCGACAAGCTCGCCCGCGAGCTCCGCAAAGCCCAGGAACTCGACCTCCCGTCCCGCCACCACATCGTCACCGCCGACATCCGTCCCGAGTCCCTCGAGCGCACCCTCGCCAAGGCCTATGAGCATCCGCCGGAGAACTTCGAATCACTGCTGGCCACGCCAGGCGTCGGGCCGAAGACCATCCGCGCCCTCGCCCTCATCGCCGACCTCGTCTATGGCGCCAAGGCCAGCGTCCGAGACCCCGCCGCCTACAGCTTCGCCCACGGCGGCAAAGACGGCATCCCCTATCCCGTCGACCGCCCCACGTACGACCGATCCATTGACATCCTTCGCACCGCCGTCGACAAGGCCAAGCTCGACGACCGCGACAAGCTCTCCGCGCTCAAGCGCCTCGCCCGCCATGCGGGGACCGGCGCCTGAGCAGTCCGTCTGCCCGCACCGCCATTACCACCGGCGCCCACGGGCGAGCGATGAAGATCTCCTTTATGCTATCATTGTGATGCTTCAGCGCCGTCCGCGCGCACTATGAAACCGACCAAGGAGAGACTCATGCCTGAGGCCAAGTGTCCGAACCTCGACTCGAACAACGCGAAGTGCCCCTGCACCGCCGACGACTGCCCGCGCCACGGCACCTGCTGCGAATGCATCCGCAACCACGTCTCCGACGGCAGCCTCCCCGCCTGCGCCCGCGACGTCGACAGTAAGTAGATTCGCTACAAAACCGGACCACGAAGCGGCTGCCCCGAACGCCGGGCAGCCGCCTCTGCTGTCCCTCCCGTGTTCGGCCGGAGCCCCCAAGCCGCCTGCCGCGCCAACGGCTGCCCCCTCATCATCCGCTCCTGACCGGCGGCACCTCTCGTCCCATGCACCGGCTCAGGGGGAAAGGCGCTTGCCACGTGGAAGTAACCGCTCTTGGCGAAGCCCCGCCACGCCGTGACTCATCAGGAGGAGGAGATATGCCGTCCAAGAAGCGCAATCCCATTCGTATGGCCGTCGTCGGCCTCGGCCGCGCCGGCTGGGACATCCACATCTCGGCCATCCGCGGCCGCAAGGACTTCATCCTCACCGATGTCATCGATATCGAGCA
>Ga0307379_10005120_pt1 | contig 18423 bp, 17 predicted proteins | sample UN2MG_FD_202237 | JGI IMG/M metagenome (GOLD analysis project Ga0307379, IMG submission 202237) | Soil microbial communities from Risofladan, Vaasa, Finland - UN-2 | ecosystem: Environmental > Terrestrial > Soil > Coastal area > Acid sulfate soil | place: Finland: Risofladan, Vaasa | collected... | reverse complement strand
CCCGCCCGACCACCAAAGGTCCCGGGGCATGATTGGTGGTCGGGCGGGGAGGTGGGGCGGGTGGCGGTGCCGTCAGGGCATAAACCGGCGCAACAAAATATCATACTCATTGCCCCAGCCTCTCCAGAACCGCCGGGGCGTGGACCTGGTCGGATTTGTAGTTACCTGTCAGTGCATACATCACCACGTTGATGCCGAAGCGGATCGCCATCTCGCGCTGGTTGTCGCCAGCCCGGCCAATCGGGAACTGCGGCGAGCCACGTTCGTCGACAGCCCAGGCGGAGGCCCAGTCTGCGCTGCCGACCACGACCGGCGAGACATTGTCGTCGACCCGGTCAAACTGCGGCAGATCGGATCCGTCGTCTGCGAGCTTGTCGCCAGGTGGCGGCGCCTCGGCCCAGACCCTGGTGCCACGCCAGCGGCCGGGGAAAGTGGCCAACAGATAGAAGCTGCGGCTGAGCACATGGTCGTGATCAACCGGTGCCAGTGGCGGCAAGTTGAGGCCCCGCGCAAGCTGGCGCATATCGACGGCTTTCGCACCGACAGCGCCGGAAGCGCCGGTCTGGGTGTCGATCACCAGCATGCCGCCGCCGGTGAGATAGCGCGACAGGTGTCCCATCGCCTGCTCGGACGGCATTTTCGCAGCATCGAGGGGCCAGTAGAGGACCGGGAACAGGCTCAACTCGTCGGTCTCCGGGTCAACGCCCATGGGTGGGCCGGGCTCGACCGCCGTGCGCTGGTTCAAGGCATTGCCGAGCCCGATCATGGCGCGCTCGGAGACCCCATCGACCCGGCTGTCGCCAGTGATGATGTAGCCGAGCGTGGTCTCGGCAGTGGCGGTAACGGCGCGCTCGATAGACATCTCGGCAGTCGCCTCAGGGGTGGGGGTAAGGAGCGCCAGTACCAGGGCGGCACCGGCGACCGGGCGCAGGCGCCTGCCCGACCTGCGACCAGACAAGCGGCCCGATAGCCATAGCGTCGCCAGCAGATCGACCGAGCCGAGCAGCACTGCCAAGGCGATCAATTCTGCCCCGAACCGCCGAGCCTCGACGCCGCCCAGCGTCTCGACCACGGCGCCGGAGGGCGCAGTCGGGAACGGCGCGAGCCGGTCGCCCTCGGCGAACAGATTGACCACCATGGTCTCGGCCGCGCCCGCTGCCCGTGCGGCGCCGTCGGCGCGGCGATACAGCCCCGGCGGAACGGCACGGCCCGGCTTGCCTTGCCCGAGCAATTCACCCGCCACCGGCTCGCCCAGGTCGGAGGCCGGAACCGGAACGCCATCGACACCGATCATCAGCACACCGCGCCACAAAGTGCCGGCGAGCTCGGCTATCGTCGGCGGATCTGGCGCGCGGCCCGGCGCCAACGCCATCAAGCCACCGAGCATCTCGACGAACAGGCCCGAGAGCGGCAGCGACGACCATTCGGCATCGGCTGAGATATGGAACAGCACGACATGGCCTTGTCCGAGGCGTTTGGCGGTGACCAGCGGGGTGCCGTCGTCGAGAGTGGCCCAGACCTTGCCAGCGAGATCGGGCGACGGTTCCGCCAGCACCTGGGTGCGCACATCGACATCTTCGGGCGGAATCAGACGGCGAAATGGCCCCGACGGATCGAATGGACCCAAGGTCTTCGGCGCGCCCCAGGCGAGGGCACCGCCAAGCACCCGGCCGCCGCGGCGCAGGCGTACCGGTAACAATTTGTCCTCGGCCCCGGTGCCGAAGTCGCCTTCGCCGACCGCCGCGGCGAGGCGCGGCCCAGCGAAGCGGATCAGAAGCCCGCCAGCCTCGACCCATTCGGTCAGAGTCTTGCGCTCGGTCTCGGTGAAATCGCCCTGGTCGGCGAGGAGAATCGCCGCGGGTGGGTCAGCCAATACGTCGTCAAGAGCGGCCTCGCGCACCTCGGCCCAGGGCACCAGCGCCTGGTGCAGGTAGTAACTGGCCGAGGTCAGCGAGGCGACGACGGTTTCGGCCTGCGGGCCGACAATGGCCGCGGTGATCCGCCGGATACCGGCATCAGCCAGCGCGCTGCCTCCGGCGCTGGGGTTCTCGGCGAGTGCAATGCGGCTGACCCGATCGAGTAATTCGGCGGGCAGGTCGAAGGCGGCGGTGGCGGCGAGGGCTCCGGCGCCGAAACTGGCATCGGCCTGGCCAAGGCGGCGCTCCAGCTCGCCCGGGCGGGCCGAGTAGGCGACGACGGAAATGGCGGCCGGGCCACTGTCGGCGCGAAGAACCTCGGCGACCATTTGCCCGTTCTCCAGCCGGGGCGGGGTCAGGGCGCGGGCCGTCGTGGCGGGACCGATCAGACGAAGCGGGCCAATTTCGGCCAGCCGGGCGGCCAGCGCGGCGGTTGCTTGATTGTGGTCGAGCCCGTCATGGAACCAGATCGTCTGGGCTGGCTCGGGGACAGCACCGGCCTCGATTGCCGCCAGAACGGCGGCGTGGTCGGGGGCCCAGGGGGCGGGGCGGGCCGCTTCGAGAATCGCGCGGGTGGCCTGGGCTGGCAATGCGGCAGGGACCGGGCCGCTGGCGGCCTGCCACAAGATAACCGGGCGGGCGGCTTGCGCCGCCTCGTTGATCGCCGCCATTGCCGCCGCCTTGCGGGCAGCCCAGTCCGGCGCGCTGGCCCAACCCTGGTCCATCAGGATCAGCACCGGCCCGGCGCCCATTGGCCCCAGCCGGGTGCTGGGGTTCAGGATCGGCCCGGCGAAGCCGATGATGACTGCCGCCAGCGCCAGGACGCGGAGCAGGAGCAGCCACCATGGGGTCTTCGATGCCTCACGTTCGGGGTCTTCCAGTCCGAACAGCAGCCGAACCCCGGCAAAGATCTCGAGCTTTGGGCTGGGCGGGATGGCGCGCAGCAACCACCACAGGATCGGCAGGGCGACTAGGGCCGACAGTAGCCAGGGGTTGATGAAACCGAGGGCGGCCCCGAATGCACCAATGCTGAACATCAGGTTCCCCCCAACGCCGCATAAAGCTGCAACAGCGGCTTGCGCGGGCTTTCATCGGTGCGGTGCATGATCAGTTGCCAACCGGACCGCCGGGCAACCCGGGCGAGATCGTCGCGCCGCTCAGCCAGGCGGTGCAGATAGGCATCGCGCAGCGAAGCTGCTTGGTCGGTCTCGTGGCGGGCCTGGCGGCCGACGCTTTCGAACCGGGTGCGGCCGGCAAAGGGGAACTCCTCCTCGACCGGGTCGAGGATCTGCAGGTAGACGCCAGCGATGCCCTGCCCCGCCGCTGCGAGCAACGTTGGGAACACCGCGTCACGCGGACCCATGAAATCCGACAGGAACACGGCGTGGCTGATGCGCGGCATGGCAATCGGTGGCGGTGCGCCGAAATCCGGGGCGTTTTCCGGCTGAGCCGCGAGAATCCCGGCCCAGCGCATCAACTGCCGCTCACCGGTGCGCGGCTGCTCGGCCTCGGTGCCGATCAAGCCAAAGCGTTCGGCGCCGCGCGACAACAGGACGCCCAACGCCAGCGTCAGCAAAGCGGCGCGGTCGGCCTTCGAGCGGGGTACGAGGTCCGATTTGAAGTCCATCGATTGCGAGCGGTCGCACCAGACCAGCACGGTCTCGGCCGCCTCCCACTCCATCTCGCGGACATAGAGTCGGTCGGAGCGGGCCGAGCGGCGCCAGTCGATCAGCGAATGGGGGTCGCCGACATGGGCGGCACGGTATTGCCAGAAGGTCTCGCCGGTGCCGGAGCGGCGGCGGCCGTGGACCCCGGTGACCAGCCCGGCGGCCAGACGCTCGGCCTCGACCAGCAGCGGCGGCAGGGTGCCGGAAATGCGCTCGGCGTCGCGGCGCAGCCAGCCGGCGCGGTCGCGTGGGGTTTGGGCGGCGATGGTCATTCCGTCAGTTCGCCTGCGATCAGCCCCATTTCGAGGAGCCCTGTTGGTTTGAAGATGACTCCGACAACGAAGGGAAGGCCGTCGGCCTCCCATTTCACCCCTATTTGATGCTCGCCCCGGACCTCACGGTCGCTCCACGAAATGTTCTCCGTCGTGTATGCGCCGACCATGGATTGAAGGAATTCCGGAGTCGGGCCATCGCCGGCCAACTCACCGCTCAGCGTGCAGACGAAAGCACCGAAAGTGCCCAAATCGATCATTGCCATCATCCAGTCGTTCAGGCCATTGGCCCGTTGCAGCATGAAATCACCCCCGAACCCTAGGCGGCGAAATTCCGCCTCGCTGCCGGCGAGGTCCGGCAGCTGTTCGAGGCAGGCCTGGCGAAAGACGCTGGCGAACTCGTCGAGCGTGTACGCTGCCGCGGCGGCCGGCATCGCTGCGATGGCGAGCGCAGAGGCAACCGCGATGCGCCAACCTATGATCAAGCCGCCTCTTCCAGCGCCGTCCCCGCCAGCAGGTCGCCGATCACCCCCTGAATTGTCGCCCCCTCGGCCCGCGCCGCGAAGGTCAGGGCCATGCGGTGGGTCAGGGCCGGGCGGGCCAGTGCCACGACGTCGGTGATCGACGGGGCCAGCCGGCCATCTATCAACGCCCGGGCGCGGGCCGCCAGTATCAGCGCCTGCGCGGCGCGCGGTCCTGGGCCCCAGGCCAGCCGCTCGCGGGCGATGTCGCTGCCTTCCGGGCCTTCGGGCCGGGCGGCACGGACCAGGGTCAGGATCGCCTCGACCACCCGGTCGCTGACAGGGATCCGGCGGACCAGCTGCTGCAGCGCCAGCAGGCCCTTGGCGTCGAGAATCGCCTCCGCGGTGGTTTCCTCAATGCCGGTGGTGGTCAGCAGAATGTCGCGTTCCTCGTCGCGCGACGGGTAGTCGATGTCGATCTGCAGCAGAAAGCGGTCGAGCTGGGCCTCGGGCAGCGGATAGGTGCCCTCCTGCTCGATCGGGTTCTGGGTCGCCAGCACGTGGAAGGGCTGCGCCAACTTGCGGTGCTGGCCGGCGATGGTGACCTCGCCCTCCTGCATCGCCTGCAGAAGCGCCGACTGGGTGCGGGGCGATGCGCGGTTGATCTCGTCAGCCATCAGCAGGCGGGTGAAAACCGGCCCCTCGATAAAACGAAAAGCGCGCGAGCCGTCCGGGCCTTCCTCAAGCACCTCGGAGCCGAGGATGTCGGCGGGCATCAGATCCGGGGTGAACTGGATGCGGTTGGTATCGAGCCCCAGCACGGTGCCGAGCGTGGATACCAGGCGGGTCTTGGCCAGCCCCGGCACGCCAACCACAAGCGCATGACCGCTGGATAGAATCGCTGTCAGCGCCAAGTCAACCACTTCGGTCTGGCCGACGATGCGCCGGGAGATCTGTTCTTTTACCAACGCCAGCGTTCTACCAGCCTGTTCGATCTGCTCAATTGGGTCTGACTCGGCGTCAATCATGGCTCAAGGTGTCCCTTCGGGGTGTCAATGCGCTATCCTTCACATAGCATAAGTTATGCTGGAAGTGCGAAAGGCAACAGGGCGACGCGATGACAAAGGGTACAAAAATGGAAAACCTGTCGGACCCGGGCGCTGCCGACGGCCTGGCCAAGGCGGTGGCGCGGGCGTCAAAGGGCAAGAAGGGACCGCCGCCGGTGCATCTGTGGAACCCACCCTATTGCGGCGATCTGGATATCCGAATCGGCCGCGACGGCCTGTGGTGGTACCTGGGCACGCCGATCGGGCGGCTCGAGCTGGTGCGCCTGTTCGCCTCGGTGCTGAAGCTGGAGGATGGCAAATATTTTCTGGTCACCCCGGTCGAGAAGATCGGCATCACCGTCGATGACGCGCCATTCCTGGCGGTCGATTTCCGGGTCGAGGACGCGGATGCCGGGCAGGTGCTGGTGTTCGAGACCAATGTCGGCGACGAGACCGCCGCCGGGCCGGAAAATCCGATCCGGGTGGAGCGTGACCCAACGACTGGCGAACCCAGCCCCTATGTGCATGTGCGGCGCGGGCTCGAGGCGCTGATCGACCGCAAAAGTTTCTACCGGCTGGTCGATATTGGCGAGCATCGCGAGGTCGACGGGGAACGCTGGTTCGGCCTGCGCTCGGGCGGTACGTTCTTCGCCATCATTCCGAGCGTGGAGATGGAGGTTTAGGCGCGACCCCGGGGGGTTTCAACTGACGTCATCGGGCGAAAAGTCGGTTTCGCTTCTGATTGCAGCCACTCCGCCGACCGGTGATCTGCGTCCGGGTTGTGCAAGAGGCCGGGTTGTTTAGGAGGGCGGAAATTGGTGGATCGCGCAACGAACAGCCGCTCAGAGCCCTTAGTGACCGATGCTGCACCAAGCACAATTCGACCTGAAGGGCGGCTCGCCACCCGCAGATGACGCCTGATGACCCCAAACGGACTCGGCCACCCAGCAAGACAGTCATAGTCTGCGGAGCAAGACTATCGTGTTGCGAGCGACTCTCTGATCAGTTGGTCGGTTTCGGAATTGCCCCAACCAAGTAACTGCTCGTTTACAGCTGATCCGGCCTCGATCAGCAGGTGGACAGTCGCGACGTGGTCCTGTGGATGTCCGGTTTTCCAGCCATGGTTCAGGCCATACAAGCTGGCCGCTAATGGCGTTCCTCCGAATTCATTCTTGCTGTGTATCGTCGGGGCTGGGTCGTGCAGGAGAAGAAGCTCAACGATATTGGCGTAACCATGGAAGGCGGCGCGATCGAGAGGGGACGAGTCGTGCACACCGACCTGATGGGGATCGAAGCCGAGTGCGAGCATCAACTCGACGGCGCTCGGATTGTACGACCAGGCAGCTCTGCACATTGCGGTAGGATCTTCTGAGATCAACCGGTCCAGGACACCTTCGTATTCAGCGCAGACGGTATCAACAACAACACGGTCGGCTCGCCAGACGGCATCCGCGAGGTTTGTCATTGGTGAGGCGTGCTGTGATATGAAATCAACTAAATCAGCGTGCCCACGCGTTCGGGCAACTTGAAGGGGCGTTGTGTCGTGCCCGATCCTCCATTTGTAGATGTCGCCGTTGCCGAGATTGGTCCAATTACCCTCGCCCATGCGGGCGTTGCAGCAATCCGGGTCTGCGGCGATGCAGTTCTTGGCGTGTGGGATCGATCCCCAATAGGCGGCCATGAAGATATCCGGCTCGGCACCATGGTCAAGAAACCGGAATACCAGATCGCGATTCCGAACCAGGTACTGCAGTGCGGACGACCCATGATCGTCACATCGCGCGTTCACGTCGGCGCCATTTTCGACCAGAAAGTCGATCATCTCGACATCCTGGGCGTAGTGGAGCGGATGCTTGCCATCGCCGCCAGGACTGGTGATGAGACTGGGATCTTGTTCCAGCAGTTCGCGTACCCGCTGTTTGTCATTCAAGCCGACCGCCGGCCAAATGTCGACGATGGCGCCTCGCTCGATCAGCGGCCCCGCGACGTCAGGTGTTAAGTCCTCCAAAATTCCAAACCCGCCGGCTCCCCAACTGGTTTTCTGATTGATGTCGGCACCGTGTTCCAGCAGGAGGTCGACCAGTTCAACGTTGCTCCGGCTGCAAAAGATCGCCGAACTGTCAAAGGCGAATATCTGCGCGTTGACTTGATCTGATAATTCAGAATGGTTGGCGAACCGCGTCGCAATCGCCGCGTTCAACCGCAGTCTTCCATCGGTCAAGTGGGGTCGTCATTTGGGGCACTCCACGACAGAAATAAGGCGCATCTACATAGTCGAGTTTGTCTACAATCTCAACGACAAAGGTCGGGCTGGTAAATTGGCGCAAGCTGGTTCCGGCTGCGGTTCAGAGACGAACGGCAGGTTACGGGAGTTGCAACGCAACATGCTGGGTCGTGATCGAACGGCGGGTATGGGCCGTTAGCGCCGTACTTGGTTGAAGGTCGATCGGCAACTTTGTCCGCTTATCGGCCTTCGACCCGGTGCGAAGCGGATGCTTGCTTCGGGTCAAATTGCGGCATCAGCCCGATTGACGCCAGCGTCTGTTCGCAGATCCTCTTCGGACCATTCTTCTTTCGCAGAGAAGTCCTTGATGAAGTGCTCGATTCTCATTAACCATAACTGGCGTTTTTCTGAAAATCGTTTATTATTAATAACTTAACACCGCTATCACGCTTGATAACAGCCGATCATACTCAACGGCACGGTCTGCCGGGCTTCGCGGAACCAGGCGCTCGCCGCGAGATCGAGGGCGAGGGCTGCGTCAGGCCCCGCTCCCGGCGGCAAGTTCTTCGCCATCATTCCAAGCCCGGTGATGGAGGTTTAGCCGGGCCAAGGATTGCCCGGCGCAGCCGCGGCAATACGCCGTTCTCGGCGATCCAGGCCGAGTAGGCACGGTAGTCCGGATCCTCCATCAAGTGCCACTCCTCGCTCCGGGCGCGCATGAAATAGATGAAGTTCACGCCCAGCAGCAGCACGCAGTTGCGGACAACCTCGACGGGTCCATCGACCGACAGAAACGGCATGAACACCAGCCACCAGAATATGTTCTTGGTCAGGTAGGCCGGATGCTTGAAATAGCGGAAGGGTCCGTTGGTGAGGATGCCCCGGTGGGTCAGGTTCGAGAACCGCAGACCAAAGATCACCGTCGCCCAGGCATAGAATGCCGAGAGCAACACCAGACCGGCGCCCCACAGCGCCAGCGCTGTATTATTTCCGGCGAACCAACCGACCCAGCTGAGCTCGCCGCGATAGCTCAGAGGCCCCCATGTTCCCATCACCAGGAATGGCGGGTAGCAGATCAACGCATAGACCCAGGCCGAGGCGTAGGGGTTCGACGACCGGATATGCGCATCCAGCAGTCGCGAAGTGACGACGTAGCCGATCAGCGCGTAACTCACGTCGAACAAAAACATCAACTCGATGGCCCACAAGGCGGCGTCGGCCGGATTGGCAAGTATATTTGCCAGGGATACATCGGTCACAAAGGTCAGCTGCCCTGGCGTTCCGGCAAACATCAGGGCCAGGAAGAACCCCTTGATCGTCCAGCTCCTGGCATGTTCGCGGAGCATTTCCGGGTCGGTGCCATCACGGCCAAGAACCCATTGTCCCGCGTGCCACAGGGTATCGTGCGGGTCACGCATATAGCGGTCGACATAGAACACATAGACGATTGCAGCGGTAAGGATCACTGGACCCAGCCCGAGCAGAACACCGAAATACAGATTGTAGTCGGCGTCCCGGTAGGTCCGGAACGAGAAATACAGCAAGGCGATGACAGCCCAGGTGGCGTACAGCCCTGCCAGCTTGACCTTCGTCGTCGCCAGTGTCTCCGACAGCGGTCGTGGGGCCGAAAAGTCGAGGCCGGTCGACGGGTTCCGATGAACCCGATCAACCAGGATCGACCACAGCGCCATCGATGCGATCAGGGCGACCAGCAAGATCAACACCTGGGCATTGAGGGCCAAGTCCGAGCCGATGAATAGCGCGAGCAACGCTACCGTCGCCCCGATGCCGACAAATCCGGTTGCCGTGCTGACAACCGATGCCGGTCGCACTAATGGTGGTCGCACCAATGCCTCAGCGCCGGATTCGGCTCCGGGCTGCAAATGGTCCACTTGGTCGGTCATCCCTCGCCCCTCCCAGCTCCCAGTCCATTGTCTCATTTGGCCGGCGCAAAGGCAAGCGGCGGTAGTGTTGCGCGGGCTGGCCAACGTTGGGAGAGCTGTTTCGGATCAGTGATGCCTACCACAAACACCGCACGCTGCTGATCCTCGTCACACCGCATATGGTCGATCTTGAGGAATGATGCCCTGTTGAGGCATGGCGCCGCTCTCCGGTGTGGCGGCACCCCGCACCACGCTTGAAACCCCAGCCCGTGCGGTGCATCTAGACCAGTATGCCCGTGACCCTCGCTCATATCCAGACCGCGTTGGCCCTGCCGCCCCTGGGGGAGCGGTCAGATTTCGACCTGAACCCCGAGGTAAAGGCGGCACAGATGCCGGGCGTCGGTCAGCGCCCCGCCGCCGTCCTGTGCGGGCTGGTCGAGCGCGCCGGGGGGCTGCATGTGGTGCTGACCATGCGGGCGGCGCATCTGGACCAGCATGCCGGACAAATCGCCTTCCCGGGTGGCAAGATCGACCGGCATGACCCATCGCCCCTGGCAGCCGCTTTGCGCGAGGCCAATGAGGAGATCGGGCTGGGTCATGACCGGGTCGAGGTGATCGGCACGTTGGACGAATACCAGACTTCGACCGGCTTTCGGGTGACTCCCTTTGTCGGGGTGATCGATCCGCGCTGGCGGCCGCTGCCCGATCCAAACGAGGTCGAGGAGGTGTTCGAGACCCCGCTCGATTTCCTGATGGACCCGGCCAACCGGGTGCGCCACCACCATGACCGCTGGGGCACGCGGCGCTATTACTATGCTATGCCATGGGGGGGCTATTACATCTGGGGGGCGACGGCGGGAATGCTGAAGGGGTTGAGCGACCGGCTGGCGGTGTTGGCCGAGCAGGGGGCGTTGTGATGCGGCTGGATGCCGAATGGCTGGGATCGGCGCATCTGCGGGCAGTGATGGATGCGCTGCAGGGTGAAGCGTATTTCGTCGGCGGTTGTGTGCGCAACACGCTGCTGGGCCAGCCGGTTGCCGATATCGACATTACCACACCGATCGAGCCGGGCGAGGTGACCCGCCTGCTGGAAGCCGCCGGGCTGAAGGCGGTACCGACCGGTATCGAGCATGGCACGGTCACCGCGGTCTCGGGCGGCGAGGGCTACGAGATCACCACCTTTCGCGCCGATGTGACAACCGACGGGCGGCGCGCCACGGTGCGGTTCTCGACCGTAATTGACGAGGACGCCGCCCGGCGCGACTTCACCATGAATGCAATCTATGCCGACGCGGCGGGCGAGATCATCGATCCGCTGGGCGGGCTGCCGGATATTCTGGCCCGGCGGGTCCGCTTCATTGGCGAGCCACGTGACCGGATCCGCGAGGACTACCTGCGGATCCTGCGGTTTTTCCGTTTCACCGCCTGGTACAGCGGTGACGGTATCGAGGCCGAAGGTCTGGCCGCCTGTGCCGAACTGGCCGATGGCATCGATGGGCTGGCGCGCGAGCGGGTCGGGGCCGAGATGAAGAAGCTGCTGTCGGCGCCGGATCCGGCCCCGTCGGTGGCGGCGATGGCGGCGTCCGGCGTGTTGATGCGGTGTCTTACCGGGGCCAGCCCGGCGCTGCTGGCGCCGCTGGTCCATCTGGAGGGCGAGGCGGGGGTTGGGGCCGACTGGATGACCCGGCTGGCGGCGCTGGGCGGTGAGGAGCCGGAGACGGCGCTGCGCCTCAGCCGGAACGAGGCCAAGCGTCTGGCCGATATCCGGGCCCTGCTCGCCAGGCCGGTCACGGTTGCCGTCGCCGCCCATCGCAATGGCGCACAGGCGGCGCAAGCGATGGCGTTGTTGCGGGCTGCCAGCGGCGATACGAGCGGGTTGGCGAACCTAACGGGCGAAATAGCGCGCGGGATCGCTGCAAAGTTTCCACTGCATGCCGCTCATCTGGTTGCAGCGGGGATGCAGCCCGGCCCTGCCCTCGGCATCGCGCTAGAGGCAGCGCGGCGCCAATGGCTCGACAGTGATTTTTCGCTGGACAGGACGGCATTGCTCGATAATGCTCTCGACTAAGGTCATAAACGCTGACCTATCGATGCAGAGAGCCCTAACATGGAACCGCCAATCCTGCTCGCCTTGCTCGGCTTTGCCTTCGCCACCACCTGGACGCCGGGGCCGAACAACATGATGCTGGCCACCTCGGGTGCGACCTTTGGCTGGCGCCAGACGGTGCCGCATGCGATGGGCGTGGCGCTCGGCTTTCCGCTGATGGTGTTCCTGATCGCGCTGGGATTGGGGGCGGTGTTTCAGCGCTCGGAGGCACTGCGGACTGGGCTTGCTTGGGTTGGCTTCGCGGTGATGTTGTATCTCGCCTGGCGGATCTCTACCGCTGGCGCCGCGAAAGCCCAAACCCGGACCCGGCCATTGCGGTTTCACGAGGCGGCGGCGTTCCAGTGGGTCAACCCGAAGGCCTGGGTGATGGCGACCGGCGTCTCGGCGACCTATGTCGACGGTGAGAACCCTGTCGTGGATGCCGCGATCATTGCTGTGGCATTCCTCATCGCCGGTCTGACCTCGAGCCAGACCTGGGTAGCCTTTGGTGTTGCGATCAGGCGCATTTTGGGCGCCGGGGCGCGGCTGCGGGCCTTCAATGTCACCATGGGACTGCTTCTGGTTGCCTGCGCCTTATGGATGGTTATGGACCGGTAGCGGCCAGCGTTTTTACCGAAATCAGCATTTTTAACGTAAATTGAGCCGCCGCGCCTCAGCCAGCCACCAATCATCGGCATTCAGTACACGGCGCAGCGGCGTGTCGGTCGCTGCCGGGGCCTGCTCGATATAGCTTACCGCCTGGTCGAGGCTGTCTCCGGTCAGGCCGCGCAGGTACGCAATTGCCCTGGGGATGTTGAATTCCTGGCCCAGGTGTTCGGTGAAATTCGATGGCAGGTCGGTCCACACTGCCCCGGTCCATCCCCTGGCCTGGCACCACTTGCGTACATCTGCCACCATCGCGGCGCTGGTCCCATTGGCGTGGCCGCTGGCGAGGCAGACTGCGCCGATATGGTGATCCGGCGCCCGCTCACGCCGCGCCAGATCGCTGATCACCGGTCCGATCTCGTCCCTGACCGAGGCAATGGCGTTGGTGATACAGCCGACGCCATGCACTACGTCGAGGCAAACCGCCAGCGCCATGTTGCGCTTGATGCTGACCCGAGTGAACTCCATGGGCAGCACTGGCCCGCCGCCCATCGCCCAATCGCCCTGCACATGGGGGGCGATATTCTCCGGGTCCCAAATCAGCGAGCCCCAGCCGATGATTGCATATCTGGTCATTGCGCCCCCATTCGTATCCACAGCAACCTACAACCCCCGAAAGCATCGTGCCAGTGGTCCCATTCTGTATTGCTGCTCTGTATTGCTGCCGCAGCCGAAATTCGGCATGCTGATGCGGATCATCAATGAGGCTTGGATGGGCAACACCGCAACAGCCGCCGTTCTGGACGCCAACGACGCTTTCTACCGGGCGATGCGCGCGGGCGATCTCGACGCGATGGAGGCGCTGTGGGCGCGCGAGCGGCCGGTAAGCTGCACCCATCCGCATGGCCCGTCGATCTTCGGGCGGACTGCTGTGATGGCAAGCTGGCAACTGGTTCTGGGCCACCTGCCGCCGGAGATATATGCCGAGGAGCCGCAGGCGATCGTAACCGGCAAGACCGCGATGGTGCTGTGCCGCGAGCGGATCGGGACGATTGAGCTGATCGCGTCGAATGCCTGGGTGCGCGAGGACGACGCGTGGCGGATGGTCAACCACCAGGCGGCGCATATTCCCGGCACTGGGGATGGGTGAGCGGGTTATTCAGGCGCGTCGGCCGGGGCCTCGGCCCGGTCATTGGGGCCGTAGTCGCGAATCACGCTGACGACGCGCAGGCGGTAATCGGCGAATATTCCGGCCCGGCCCGCCGCCTGGGCAACGCGGTGCTCGGTGTGGTTGCGCCAGTTGGCGACCGCAGCCTCGTCGCGCCAGAAACTGAGGGACAGCATCTTGCCGGGGGTTGTCAGGCTCTCAAACCGTTCGACCGAGACGAAGCCGTCCATCTTCTCAAGCTCGGGCTTCAGCCGGGCAGCGTAGTCGAGATAGGCGCCGCGTTTGCCCTCGCCGGGCTGGACCTCGAAGATGATGCCGATCATTCGCTCGCCTCCCAATCGACGCGGTCGAATTGCACCCCGCCATAGGTTTGCTCGACCGGCTGCAACTCGATGGTGGAAACATTCACATGGGCCGGAGCCGATACCGCATAGAGGATCGCGTCGGCAATGTCGCCTGGGCTAAGCTCGCGGATACCGGTGGTTTTAAGACGGTCGCGGGTGGCCGGGTCGGATATCGCTGCGTCATAGAATTCGGTCGAAACCCGGCCTGGACTAATCTCGGTGACCCGGACGCCGGTGCCGCGCAGCTCGATCCGCAGATTCTGGCCAATCAGCCGCACCGCGCCCTTCGAGGCACCGTAGATAACCGAGACGATCGGGTACAGTCCTGAGACCGAACCCAGATTGACCACATGGCCGCGCCCGCGCGCGATCATGCCCGGCAGGGTCAGGCGGAGAAGCTCGAGGACCGCGGTGACGTTGGTGTCGATGGTCTGGGCAACCTCGTCGCGGGTGGCGGTGACCAGCCCGGTGATCCCGGCGCCGAGGCCGGCGTTGTTGACCAGAAGGTCCGGGGTCAGATCGGCCATCAGTGTCTCCAACGCCGCGCCGTCGCGGATGTCGATGGCATGGGGCGTGCAGCCGGTCTCGTTCGCCAAGGCTTGCAGGCGCGACCCACGGCGCGCGAGGGCGTGGACCTCCCAGCCATTGGCGGTCAGCTTGCGGACCACGGCGGCGCCGATGCCGGAGGAGGCGCCGGTGACGAGGGCAGTTCCTTTGGTGGTCATGCAATTTTCCTTGTAAGTATCTTCACGGCCATTTCGCCACTGGCGGCAGGCTCATCAGCACGGCTTCGGGGTTGTGGCCAGTCTCGAGGCCGAACTTGGTGCCGCGGTCATAGACCAGGTTGAACTCGGCGTAGCGGCCGCGGCGGATCAATTGGTGTTCACGGTCGGCCTCGGTCCAGGCCTCGGTCATGTGGCGCTGGGTGATTGGCAGGTAGGCGTCGAGGAAGGCGCGGCCGACATCTTGGGTGAAGGCGAAGTCGGCGTCCCAGTCGCCGGTGCAGTGGTCGTCGTAGAAGATACCGCCGACGCCGCGCGGCTCGTTCCAGTGGCGGATCATGAAGTATTCGTCGGCCCAGGCCTTGTAGCGCGGGTAGTAAGCCGGGTCGTGGCGGTCGCAGGCGGCCTGAAGGACGGTGTGGAAGAAATCGGTGTCCTGATCGACCGGGACCATCGGGTTGAGGTCGGTACCGCCGCCGAACCACCAGGCGCCGGGGGTCCAGAACATCCGGGTGTTCATGTGGACGGCAGGGCATTTCGGCGAACGCATATGGGCAACCAGCGAGATGCCAGCGGCCCAGAAGCGCGGGTCGTCGGCCAGGCCGGGAATTTCGCGCCGCGCGGTCAGGCTGCGCTGTGCCTGCGCGCCGAGTTCGCCGTAGACGGTGGAGATGTTGACGCCGACTTTCTCGAAGCAGCGCCCGCCGCGCATGACCGACATCATGCCGCCACCCTGATCACCCTGACCCTCACCAGCGCGCCGGGTTTGCTTGCGCTCGAACCGTCCGGCGGGTAGTTCCGCATGGAGGCCGGTGGTCTGGGCATCCTCCAGCCCCTCGAAGGCGGCACAGATGGCGTCGCGCAATTCGGCGAACCAGGTGCTGGCCTGTGCTTTGCTGGCTTCAAAATCGGACGAATTATCGCTTGGCATGCTTGTCTCCACAGATCGGAGGACCAGTGTTAGGCTGGCACGCCCAACCGACGCAAGTTTCAACCTGACCCGATGGATCGCATGTTCCGTTATTTTGAAAACCTGATCGACCCCTACCAGCCCTACGATGAGGACGCTGAGTTTCCCGATCGGCTGATCCCGTTCTACATGCGGTTTCTGCGACCGGCACGGTGGGTGATTGCGGGATCGATGGTGCTGTCGCTGATTTTCGCGCTGACCGAGGCGGCGCTGGCGCGGTTCTCCGGGCAACTGGTCGATCTGCTGGCGATGGCCGGGCCCGGGACGGTGTGGGCTGACCACGGATCGACGTTTCTGTGGATGGCAGCGGTGGTGTTTCTGCTGCGTCCGGTGGTGCGGGTGCTGGAGACGCTGGTCTCAAGCCAGGGGTTCTATGCCCAGATGGGGGCGCTGATCCGCTGGCGCACCCACCGCAAGATGCTGCGCCAAAGCTTAAGCTTCTTTACAGACGATTTCGCCGGGCGGATCGCCAACAAGCAGATCCAGCTGGCCCCGGCGCTGAACGATTCGATCCATCAGATCACCTCGGAGATCTGGTACGCCTCGGTCTTCCTGTTCGGCGTCGCGGCAATCCTGGGCGAGACCGATGCCCGGTTGTTGATACCGCTGGGGCTGTGGTTTGCCGCGTTCCTTTGTACCGCATGGCAGTTCATTCCGCGGATCACCCGGCTGGGTAAGGATGTGGCTGAAGCACGTTCGACGCTGGCCGGGCGGATTGTTGACAGCTACTCAAATATCCAGACGGTCAAACTGTTCGCCCATGGCGAGCGCGAGGAGGAGTATGCCCGCCAGGCGCTGGAGGATTTCCGTTGGACCTTCGCCAGGCAGCTTCGGTTGTACACCTGGCTGACCATGGCCTTGACGGTGCTGTCGACGTTCCTGATCGGCGGGGTCATCGGGTATGCGATCTGGCTGTGGTCGCTTGGCGCTATCACCGTTGGTACGATTGCTGCCGCCAGCGCGCTGGTGCTGCGGCTGAACGGCATGGTCGACTGGATCATGTGGACCCTGGCGACCCTGTTCCAGAATATCGGCACCGTGCAGGAGGGGATGGAGACCGTCAGCCAGCCGCTGCGCCTGAAGGACCGCGATGGCGCCAAGCCGTTGAAGCTAACTTATGGCGAGGTGCGATTCGAGCATGTGACGCATCTGTATGGGCGCGGCGGGGGTGGCGGGGTCAGCGAGATCGACCTGACAGTGCGGGGCGGCGAGCGGGTCGGGTTGATTGGCCCCTCGGGTGCCGGAAAGTCGACGCTGGTCAACCTGGTGCTGCGGTTCTTCGACCCGGATGTCGGGCGGATGCTGATTGACGGTCAGGATCTGGCGATGGGCCAGCAGGAGAGCCTGCGGGCGCAGATCTCCATGGTGACCCAGGATACCGCCCTGTTGCACCGATCGATCCGCGACAACATCCTGTATGGCCGCCCCAATGCAACTGACGCGGAGGTTTGGGAGGCGGCACGCAAGGTCAGGGCTGACGAATTCATTCCGGCCCTGATCGACCAGTTGGGCCGCACCGGCATGGATGCCCATGTCGGCGAACGCGGGGTGCGGTTATCCGGCGGCCAGCGTCAGCGGGTCGCGCTGGCCCGCGCCGTGTTGAAGGACGCGCCAATCCTGATCCTCGACGAGGCGACCTCGGCGCTGGATTCGGAGGTTGAGGCGGCGATCCAGGATTCGCTGGATGAACTGATGAAGGGCAAGACCGTGATTGCCATCGCTCACCGGCTGTCGACCATCCAACGCATGGACCGGATCGTGGTTCTGAGTGGCGGAAGAATTGTCGAGCACGGCAGCCACGCCGAACTGCTGGCGGGGCAAGGTCTGTACGCCCGGCTGTGGGCGCGCCAGTCGGGCGGGTTTATCGCGGCGGATGCGACGGAGGCAGCGGAGTGAAGCGTCTGGAGACCCTGTTCAACCCGTTTGTGCGCGCCGACGGCCCGCCGCCGCAGACGATTTGGGCCTATAGCCGGTGGGCCCTGCGCGGTGCGGGTCCGGCGATTTGCCTGCTTGCGGTGCTGTCTATACTGGCTGGCGTTGCCGAGGTTCTTGGCGCCTGGCTGGTCGGATGGATCGTCGATATCGCGGCGGGTAAGCCTGCGGTCGACTTCTTCGCCGAGAACGCCTTGACGCTCGGCGCCGTCGCCGGGTTCTTCATGATTCTGCGCCCGGTTCTGCTGAGCCTGAACGGCGCGATGATGAGCCGGTCGCTGATGCCGGGCCTGTACCCGATGGCGGTGTTGCGCATCCATGGCCATCTGCTGGGGCAGTCGATGAAATACTTCGAGGAGGATTTTTCCGGCCGCCTCAGCCAGAAGGAAATCCAGTCGACCTATGCGCTGGTCGATGTGGTGATGGAATCGCTGCACGCACTTGTCTTTGGCATCGCGACGGTGATCGCCGCCTTTGTTCTGTTGCAGAACGCCGACTGGCGCTTGGCCGCGATCCTGGCGTTGTGGTTTGTTGGCTATCTGGGAATGGTTGCCTATTTCCTGCCGCGAATCCGCCAGCGGGCTCGGGTCAGGGCCGACGCCAAATCCGTTGTTGCCGGACAGTTCGTCGACAGCCTCGGGCATATGGCGACGGTCAAGCTGTTCGCCCATGCGGCGCGCGAGGAGGCGGCAGCGCGCCAGGCGCTGGAGCACTACCGCGTCACAGCGCTCAACTTCGGCAAAATAACATGGCTGTTTCGCACCGGACTGGCGATGCTCTCAGGTGTCCTGCCGGTGGTGCTGATCGGCGCCGCGCTGTGGCTTTGGCAGGCCGGGCAAGCGACACCCGGGTTAATCGCCGTCGCCGGTCTGATCTCGACCCGGCTTGCGCAAATGTCGGGCTGGATCAGCTTCACTGCCCTGGGCATTTTCGCCAATGTGGGCGTGCTCGAGGATGGCATCCGCACGCTGTCGCCGCCGCATAAGATCATCGACGCACCCGACGCGATCGAGCCGCCGCCGGTCGGTGGCGAGATCCAGTTTGAGCGCGTGACCTTTCGCTACGGGCGCGAGGCAGGCGGCGGGCTCGACGACTTCTCGCTGACGGTGCGACCGGGCGAGAAAGT
>Ga0307379_10005118_pt1 | contig 18428 bp, 15 predicted proteins | sample UN2MG_FD_202237 | JGI IMG/M metagenome (GOLD analysis project Ga0307379, IMG submission 202237) | Soil microbial communities from Risofladan, Vaasa, Finland - UN-2 | ecosystem: Environmental > Terrestrial > Soil > Coastal area > Acid sulfate soil | place: Finland: Risofladan, Vaasa | collected... | reverse complement strand
ACCCATTGGCGAGCCATAGGCTTCTCCTTCTGCACAGGGCCTATGACTCGTATCGGCTTTACCCGCTACGGATCTTGAAGGTTTTGCAATAGCGTCTTATATGGCTTTGTTCCGAGAACCGTGGCTTGAGAGGGACAGCGGTCAACCCCATAAAAGCATCCAACACTCCTTACCAGCCCCCGGTAGGTAATGGGGGAATGCTCTCGCTCCCCGTCAACTCGGATCGGCCGACCGAAATAGGTGTCCCCGCTGCCTGCTGCGAAGCCACTTTCGGCCGCTTCCGGTATGTCCTTCGCATGGTAGCTGCGCGGATCAGGTCGCTGCTCGTCCAGTTCGGCGGGCCGGGCATCCGCGGCCGCCGGTCTACCCGACGGGCGAAGTGCGGCCCCATGGAGGGCTGCTGATGCTCCGCGAGAAGGCTCCGAAGAACTCGAGCGCTTTCTTCTTGGCCTCGAGCGATTCGATCCGCTTTTCGAGCCCTTCGGGCCAAAATCCCCGGTCGTAGTTCTTGATTGCTTCGAGTTTGCTGAGGGCCTCACCGAACTTCTGCCCTTCCTCCAGCGTGTTGGCTTCCTCGACCAGTTTGGCAACGGCGGCGGCGATCTGGGCTGGCGTCGCGGGATGTCCTGCGCGGCACGTCTCAATCGCCTCCAGCCAGGCCCATCAGGCCGAGGAACCGATTAAGCGAGAGGATCGGGACGCTGAATTCCTTGGCCTTGTCGACCGCGGTGGAGTAGACGATGAAGGGGGCGCGGGCCTCGTCGTACAGTTGGCGTTCCATGGGTCCGGCATCGGGGCCGGGGGCGGGCCCGAGTTTTGGTTCGTCGCCGAGGATGAGGTAATCGGACTGGACGGAGAGTTCGGTGTCGAGCCTTCCGCCGAGGTCCTGGATCATGCCCCGCAGCCTTCCGGAGTCGTCCTTCCCGTCGCCGTCCATGTCCATCCTGCCGACCATCATGAACCGTAGCCGGCGGCCGCGGTCGTACACGGGGCTATAAAGAACATCACCGACGTCGACGGGTTCGTTGCCCCGAAGGGTGATGCGCAACTCGCTGGCATCGTCCAGGATGCGGACGACACGGACGGAGGCCTTGGGTTTCGGATCCTCCTTGCCGAGTTCCAACGGGCTGAAAACGGAGAACGGCATACCGAGCAAGACATTATCCTTCTTCCCGATGTCGGCATACGCGACGGACCCAAGTTTCGCAACTTGGACGATGAGGCCGTCCACGCTCGTTTCGGTCAAGATCAGGCGGTGGGCGACGACATCGCCGCGCAGGCCTAACGGCAGCCGTGGCGGGCGTCTCACGCCCGTCATGACCCGCGCGAGAACCATGTTCGGCATCTTCTGCGGCAGGACCACAGGCGTTTGGAGTTTGCCGGATTCCTGGAACCAGTCCTTGAGGCGGCGTGAGATATAGTTGACGACCTCCTCACACGTGACGGCCTTGTCGCCATCGGCATCCGCCGCGCCCGAAAGGCCTTCAAGGAGGTAATTTGTAAAGACGCTCCGCCCGGTGGCCTCATCGGGATACGACACCTGTTTTGAGGCGCACGAGAGGATCATCGTGAGGCCTGCGGCCGCATCAACGAGCGACGGCGCGATGCCGCCGACACCCTTGGCGGCCGAGCCCGCGTGACAGGCGTCGAGGATCAGGATCTTCCGGGAAGTCTTTGCCTTTGACAGGGTTTCTTTGACCCATTCCAGGGGGAGGGCCGTTTTCTGGTCGCCGTCCATCGGCACCAGGTAACCGCGGCCTTCGTCTTCCACACCGTGGCCCGAAAAGAACACGAGGAGCGTATCGTCGGTTTCGGTGACGGCGGCGGTGTTTTCGAGGCGCTTCTTTAGGGCGCCCATAGTGGGCTTGTTCTGCGGCTCCGGGGCGTCGTCGGTCATGAGGATGACGCGGTTCTCGGCGAATCCGCCGCTTTCCACGAGGACTTGCGCCAGAGCCTTGGCGTCGTTGCGGGCTGTGGTCAGTTTCCCAAGGTCCTGGTAGTCGTTGATGCCGATAACCACGGCCCACCGCTCGCCTTCGGGGGCCAGCTCCGCCGCAGGCACGGCGCCAAAAGCAAGAAACACGGCAAGCACCGTCCATGCAGCAGTTCGATGAAATGCCTTTTGCATCCCTACCCCCCTGAATGTGGTTGGCCTACTATGGGCCGAAACGGCCGGGTTGTCAAGCGTTTCGGCAGCGTACTTGGCAGCGTATGGCGAGGGAGGGCTCGTGTGAGCCCTCCCTCGCCGGCAGACCTCGACATGTACTCCCCGGACGGCGGCGCCTACTCCACGGAGGCCAGGGCTTCCTCGCCGGGAAGGGCCTGGCGGATGCGTTCGCGCATCCCGGCGGGCAGCGTACGCCACTCGGCGGTTGCAGCCGCGTAATCCCCCCGGGCGTACGCCAAGAGGCCCGCCAGGTACTTGTCCGCATCGCTCATGGGCTGGTCGGCCACGGTGCGGTACTGGATAAACGATCGCGTCGCCGCCTGGCAGTCGCCCGCGCGGATGTGGGCGAGGGTCAGGTTGTAGAGGACGGCGGCAGCCAGCCGACCTTTGGGCCCTCGTTTCAGGGCTTCCTCATAAGTCTTCGCAGCGGCGTCGGGCTGGTTGTCCTGAAGCAGGCAGTCCCCGAAGAGGGCCCAGACCCAGGCGCTGTCAGGATATTGCTCGACCACTTTTTGGAGGGCGCTGATGTCGGCGGCGCCCTGTGAAGCGCCGAGCAGCGCTTTCGCTTCGGTCGAGCCGGCGCGCGCGGCCCGGACGAGATCGCCCTCCGCGGCCTCGTCGTGGCCCATCATCTTCAGGGCGCACGCGCGGCGAAGGGCCGCATCGGGATGGTCCTCCTTCTCGAGGACCTTCCCATACTCGTAGATGGCGGCGACATACTCGCCCTTGGCGAAGTGCCTGTCGCCCGTCGCCAGATGAGCCTGCGTGCCGCAGCCGGCCGCAAGGCCTACGAGCAGAAGAACAGTAAGGTTTCTGGCTCTCATCGGAATGACCTCCTTTTCGTTGCGCGATCCGCTTTCGGAGTCGCTTGGATACCGACGTAAGACACTTGTGCAAACCCCGTGCCACGCCGCCGGATCGCCCGCCGCCGCGGCTAACGACGAATGAGGCAAAAGGAGCCGGCGGGGATTGTCATCGGAATGCTACGCGGGGTCACGAAACGGCTGCGCGCGGCGTCACCGAAACCGCGGAAGGCCGCCTCGGCGCGGCATCCGAAGGACTTTCACGCTTTGGCACCGGCTTTGCAATTGTGTGGGATGGTTGCCGGCGAGGTAACGATGAACCCCGGTAAAAGGAGAAACGGATGAAAGCCAAACAGATGTTTTTGAGCGTTGTGCTGCTGGCCGGGCTCGCGTCGACCGCATGGGGAACGGACCCTGAAGGCATCGAGGTCACCCGGTTCCTCCCGGAGTTCCAAACCCAAAAGACGGTCAAACGCCTTGAAGAGGGCCTCGCGCCGGCGAAGGACCTCGACTCCAAACTGAAGACCAGCACGGAACGGATCTGGCAGTTGATCGAGGCGTACCGCCAGTCGCCCTCCTCGGAACTCGAGAACCAGATCTATCACGCCGTGGCCGAGACGGGCGAGATGATCGTCGAGAGCATCAACGGTCTGGAAGGCCATCGGGACCGGTTGAGGGACGAGCTGCGTCAACTCAACTTCAATGTGGATGGCGTCATCGGGAACCTGAAGACCTACACCACATCCCTCGACGCGCGCGTCGGCGACATCGTGGAAGAGGCCAAGAACCTGAAGGAGCAGATGACGCGCCTGGCACAGCACCTCGTCAGCAATCCGGACGACGAAAAGAAGCGTGAGGAGTTTCGGGAGGGGATCCTGGCACTCAAACGCCTCCGGCTGAAACTCGGTCTCTACGAACGCAACAAGGCGATGTACGACAAGCTGGCGGCACAGATCGGCAAGGTCAGCGGGTTCTTCGCGGAATTCGAGACGCGGCTTGACGCCGTGCTCGACAGCCTGGCCCTTCAGAAGCGATTGGTCGCCATGAACCTGACCGTGCTCCGCGACAAGGCGAAGATCGCGGCGTGGCTGCGCGGCGAGGCTGATGGGCAATCCGGCGTGGCTGGCATGATGAAACAGCTAGCCGACCTCTCTGGCACCGTCCAGAGTTTCGACAAGGTGATGGACGTGATGATGAATCTGGGCGGCGACTTCGACAACTTCGCGGAGATCGTCCCGGAACTGGCCGACCCGTCGCTGCCGGAAAGCACCAGCGTCACAGAAGAGCAGCTCGACGATCTGATCCGCAAGTTTTCCCAGGGCGAATAGGATCCTTTTAACAGAAAGGAGTCTGACCATGAGACGCGTGACACTTTTCATCGGAACGGCAATGTTCTTGTTGGCTTCGCCTGTGCGGGCGGAGGATGCAAACCGCGACCAAACAGAGGTGTTCGGCGTTCTGGACGGGGCTGGCGAAAAGGGAGAAACGACGCTCGGCCAAGCCGTGGGCACGTTCGACCGGGCCCTCGGCAAGTACGAGAGCGGCGAACTCGAGGCGGTTCGGTCCAACCTCGAGTACAACCGGAAGCGGCTTGGGGACCTCAAGCGACAGGCCGATGCGCAGGGCAAGTACCTTGAAACGTTCTGGGAGCGCGTCGCCGTTTACTTCGAGAACCTGAAGGCACGATACGGCCAGGATGAGAGCAACCCCGCCTACCGCAAGGCCGCCCTCAGCCTGCAGGAGGAATACCAGCAGCGCGAGGCCGATGCCAAACGCGAGCTTGAGCGGCTGAACACGGAGATCTCCGTCGTCGCCGAGCGGATCACCGACCTTGAAGAGCGCGAGCGCATGGCCAAACTCGAGCAGGAACTCCGCGCGAACAACATGAACGTCGAGGTCGCGGCCGAGGCTGAAAAGAAGCCCCTGCCCGCGCGGGCTGACGGAGCCCTGCAGGCAATGGGCGATCTCGCCAAACGCAAATCCGATCGCAGGGTCGCGCGCCTGGCGACTGTGGCGTCGCCTCAGAGCGCCCGCGAGGCATGCTTCGACGAACTGGCCGAGGGCATCCGGAAGGGGGAATGAAGTGAACCCGCTGGGCCTAATCTCGCCGCCGTCGAGCCCGGGCATCGCAGTCCTCTGGGTGGCTGGGATGCTGGCCTTCGCGTGTGCTCTCAAACAGCTCGGAAAACCATCCAGAAAGCAGACTCGACAAAGAACGCGCGACGAGGCCTTTGGCAGGACACCCAGGCGAGATGTTGGCTTTGCGACAGGGGAGCCGCCCTCACCAGTTCGTCGTTGGAAACCTGCGGTCTTCACAAGCCTTTTGGCCCTGCTGGCCACCATCGGCGTTCTGGCCGGCCTGCTTGCCGCAGCCGGGCGAATAACCCTCCAGGAAGGTTCCACCAACGGGCGCGGTCGTGCAGCAACGACAGCGGAATCGGGCGACTTGGCGGAACTCGCACGGCAAGTTCGGACGGCAAGCACCAAACTGAGCGAAACCCGCTGCCTGATGGCCGAGCGGCAAGCGCGGTCAACGAAACTGCGGCAACACATCGCCGACCTCGACTCCATACTCACCAACGAGGACTTTCTCCGTTGCCCAACCTTCCTCTGGGAAGATGTCGCGGTTCGAGCGCTCCAGCAAGTCGTGCGGGAAGCGACCGAGAACCGCTCCCTTTCGGAAGCCAACCGGTCGCGACTGGAGACGGCCGCGATGATCGCTCGTCAGCGCCTTCGCTCCAAACTCGGTGCGCTTCGTGAAAACATGGTGCAGTCAGCCAATCGCCTCGATGAAGAGACAGAGGCGCTGCAGGCGGCAATTCAGAGCGAGTCGCAAAGAGAGAATTCCCTCCACCAACGGCTGACCGAGCAACTGAAACTGCGCGCGGACGCCGCGCCGCCGACCGCCTATGCGAGGCTTCCTGGGTCGGGACCGTTGCCATGAGGTGAAAACCGAACAAGACCTGGAAGGAAAGGCCCCATGGAACTTGTGGAACTAGCCCGTTTGCCGACGAATCCCGTCATGCTGGTTCTTTGGGCTGTCAGCGTCTTCGCGCTGGCCGCCATCTTGGAGCGCACCGTGGCCTGGATGCGCATCCGCGCCCGAATGAGGAACTCCGGGGAACTTCTTGACTTGACGCGGCATGGTGCCGCCGGCGCGGAGATCAACGGGAAGGCTGTCGCGGCCGGCCGTTGGGGCCCCTTTGGCCACATCTTTGCTGAATGGCAGGGCTCGGAGGGTCACCGAGGCCACGTCGAGCAGGCAATCGCCGCTGAGCAATCGACGCTCGAGCGGAACATGTGGATCCTCGACTGTGCTGCAGCGATCGGGCCTCTGCTCGGCATCCTGGGAACACTCGTTGGCATCAGCCAAAGTTTTCGGGGGTTCGACGCGGTCGCGGAACTTGACCCGACTGTCGTGTCGCGTGGGATCTCCCTGGCGCTCACGACCACGGTGGTCGGCCTCGTAGTCGCAATCGTGTCGGTGGTCTTCGCCCATGCCTTTCGTCGCATGACGGACCACGCGGTAGCCGAGATGGAGAACTTCGGAGAACAGCTCCTGGGTTTGAAGGAGCGGTAAAGCCAAAAGGAATCGCACCATGCGTTCGCGCCGTAAGACACGTCCGACGCCGCGGGTGGACCTGACCCCGCTGCTCGACACGATTTTTCTTGTGGTCGTTCTGCTGCTGTGCGCATTCGTCCACATGCGCCTAGTGCGCGCCATTGGGGTGGAACGGCCGATCGTTCCGAGCGGCGCGGCCATCTTCTCAGACCGCAAGGTGCTCCAGATCGCCGTCAGCCGAGACGGCCATATCATTTTTGAGGGCGACGAGATCGGCCTCCAGGCACTGAGCGGCGAACTCGCGCAACGGACGGCCAGCGCTGAGGGGTGCTTGATCTCGGCCGACCGCCACGCCGAACACGGCGTCGTAACCGATGTGCTCGTGGCCGCCAAGCAGGCGCTCCGAGACAAACCAGCGTACTTCGAGGTCAGAGCCGCACCCGAAGAGTAAAGGCAGAAAGGATCTCCCATGAGGAAACAGCATCGAAATTCCCTGGTGCTGTTCGTGGTTCTGAGTCTCCTGTTGCACGCCGCGGGAAGCGTCTTGTTAGGGCGACTGGACCGGTCGCCCGACAGCGAGCTCGTTCCCCTTGTAGCCACACCCGTTCTCCGCGCAACCGGCGAAGAACAACCTCGCCCGGAGTCTGTCGCGCCGGAGGTCGTGCCGCCTGGCACACAGCGCTTCCGCCCAACCGAAATGGCCGAAACGCCTCGGAAAGCCCAGTCTCCCTTGGATCCGCCCAGCTGCGACCCGCCGGAACAACCGGCGGTCGAACCGGCACCCCCCTCGCCCATGACGGCGGAGGAGCACGAACGATATCGCCATGAGCTCCTTGCGCATTTCGAGCCCGACTGGAAGAAGATCCCGGACCTTGTCGTCGTCGCCGACCCCGAGACGCAGCGCGCCGTCAGCCGGTTCTTCGGAATGCCGCTGATCGCCTATCCCAAAGGCGAAGCCAAGCCGGGGTATGCCATCGTCATCGACGAGGAGACGGGAGCCTGCCGGTACACCCGCGATTTCGATTTCAGCCGCTACAGTAACCGCGTGAAGGATCGTAGCAACGTCGAGAAGTATGCACAGCTTGTCCGGCGGGCCAAGAGCCACCTCGCCATCCCCGACGAACTGGCTATCGTCAGTCTCGTGCCCGCCGAGGCCGATGCCTACTTTGCTGCCAAGCAGATGGAAGCCCTCCGCGCGGCCAGCCTCTCCGTAGACGATATCGACCGAACCGAAGGCCATTACGCACGCGACCTTCAAGGGCAATACTTGCTCATCATCGACCGCGTAGTGACCAGACAGGGCAAACGCGTCCAGGTTGACGACCGCGAGCGCGGCGTAGCAACGGCATCCTAGGCGTCCGGACAAGCGGCGCGGACCGCTATGGAACAACCCATGGACCACCAACTGAAACGCGAGACGCTCGCCGAGTTCGGCGACTGGGCGGCCACTTACGACGCCCACTGGCTGAATCGTTTCCTCTTCGAGCCGAGCCATGCCGCGCTCCTGCGGGAACTGAACGGCGTCCCGCCGGGGCTCGCCCTGGACATCGGCTGCGGCACGGGGGAACTCGCGATACGACTAGCGCGGCAGGGCTGGCACGTGGTCGGTCTGGACCTGTGCGTCGCGATGCTCCACCACGCGCGTCACAAATTGAACGGCCAAGCCGACCGCATCCATCTCACCGCCGGCGACAGCGAACACCTGCCTTTCGGCCGGGCCACCTTCGACGCCGTGACCTGCGCGAATGCGTTTCACCATTTTCCCAACCAGCAGAGTGCCCTTCGCGAGATGTCCCGGATCCTCAGGTCGGGCGGGTGCCTGTTCGTGATAGACGGTTGGCCCGATCACTGGATGGGACGCGTTATTTACGACCTCGTTATTGCCCGCGTCGAGCGGAGCGTGTGGCACCGTGAGGCGAAAGACATGCGGGCCCTCTTCCGGACTGCAGGCCTCGTGGAGGTAACTCAGAGGCGGCTCTACTCGCCGTTTCCGCTGCTGCTGACGCGCGGCGACGTGCCCGGCACGGACAGGAATGCCGGGGGCCAAGAAAGCACCTCTCCCCTCCGTCTGACGGCACCTCCATAGGCAGGAAATAAGTCCTTGCATCGCTGGGCAGCCGGTTATAAAAATACTTGCGGATGCATCTCAGAACCCAGCGGTCGCCCAGGGTTGTTAGGGCTGACAGGAAGGCTGGGTCTGCGATTGACAAACGGGTCTAGAGGTGAAGATATACACGCGGAGAATGCCATGACGCGAACGTGTCTTCTTGCTGTCGGAATATTGGTTGCTATGCTGCCCGAGTGCGCTCACGGGCAGGCCCCGCAACGTCATGCCGTGGTCATCGGCATCAACGAGTATGCCGATCCGGCGATCCCGCCCCTGAAATACGCTGAGACCGACGCCAAGGCGGTCTACGAGACGCTGATCGACCCGGCCGTGGGCAGGTTCCCCAAGGAGAATGTTGCGCTCCTGCTGGGCAAGGACGCCACGCCCAGCGCCATCAAGGCCGCCCTGTACAAGCTCCGCGGCGTGGACAAGGACGATCTGGTGGTCGTCTTCTATTCCGGCCACGGGGCCAAGGAAGGCGACGAGGGCTTTTGGGTCACCCAGAACGCCGAGACCAAGGCCCTGCCCGCCACGGCGCTGGCCAACTCCGACATCCGCAAGTTCCTCGCCCAGATCCCCTCCGAGAAGCTGGTGGTGCTGCTGGACTGCTGCTACGCCGCAAGCACGGTCAAGAAGTCGCTTAACGATCCAGCCAAGCTCTTCGGCGACTTCACCGGGAAGGGGCGGGTCACTATCGCCGGGGCGGCTGACAACCAGGAGGCCCTGGAATTCCCCGAGAAGAAGGAAGGCGTGTTCACCTACTACCTGGTCGAAGGCCTCCGTGGGGGAGCCGACTTCAACAAGGACGGCGTGGTGACGTTCGAGGAGCTCTGGCAGTACCTCGGCGACAACGTCCGGAAGGCCTCGGTCAAACAGGGCGGGTTGCACGAGCCGGTCATCATCACCGAAGGCGGCGTCACGCCGCAGTTCCTCCTGACGTTTAACCCGACCCTCCAGGCGGCCGCCAATGAGGCCATCGCCGCCCTGCGGAAACTCTTTGAGATGGACAAGATCACCGGCGCCCAGTACGACCTGGGGCGCAAGGCCCTGTCCGGGCCGGCCTTCACGCCGGCCGAACGGGTGCAGCGGGAGGTGTTCTCCGATCTGGCAGCCGGCAACCTTGATCCCAAGTACCTGGACAGCGTGTTACGTGACGCCGTGGCCAAGTTGGGCGCACAGGAGCCGTCTGCCCCGGCCGCCGGCGTCAAGCCGACGCTGGCGGTCGTGCCCTTCCAAGTCCTGGGGGACCTGAACGTCAAGGACGCCGGGACTATTCTGGCCGAGCGGCTGCTGCCGTACTTCGCCGAGAAATACCAGATCATCGACCAGACCCATCTCAAGCAGTTCCTGGACCAAGACACCCTGACAATGGCGGACCTGGCCGAGCTGGCCCAGCCGTCGGCAACGACCAAGAGCCTGTCGAAGGCCGTCAAGCTCCGCGGCGTGCGGACGCTCGTGGTCGGGACGATCTCATCGGCCCCCGATGGCTTGACCATCACCGCCCGCCTGAGCGACTGGCAGACGGGCAAGGTCGAGTCCGCGCGCATCGCCCAGACCCGCGCCGACGACTGGCGGACGCTCATGGACGGCCTGGGCTACATCGCCGGGCGGCTGTGCGGTTCCCCGGTCTCCGAGCCGGTGGTCGATCCTGTGGATCGGCAAAGAGAATTAGCAAGACAACAAGAAGAAACTCGCCAAGCCGAGATACTAAAACAACAAGAGGCTGTTCGGCAAAGAGAATTAGCGAGAAAGCTGCAGGAGGAACAAGAACGAACAAAACAAAAGGAAGCAAAAAAGCAGGTAGAAACTCCCTCCGATAACAAACTGCAGGGAACTATTATCTTGGTGCGTAATGTTTCCGCAGATTGGTTTGCGGAACTTTCAATAGGCAGTACGGATGGTGTTAAAGAAGGCATGATTTTCGAAGTCTTTCGTCAGAATATTTTTGTTAATCATATTAAAATAACTTTAGTTGATAGCAGGTTATCCGTCGGTGTCGCAAGAAATCCTCCTCAACCGCCGAAAGTTGGTGACATCGCACGTTGGAGCGGAAGATATAGTAAATGAGCCAAGAAGCGGTTTCAAAACCTTTTATCTTTGTTGTACCCGGGAACCTGTGGAAGAAAGCCTGCGATGCAAAGAAGCGCGAAGCCAGAGAAGGGAATCTTTCTGCCCCGGCTCATAATCCCTCTTTGGCCCGATCGAGGGCGCCCAAGTTTTTTTAACCGGGGAGTTGCTTGGCGAGACACCGCTCACCTGGAACGGGAGCGTGTTCGCAGGAATCGGCAACACAGTAGAGATCATCCTGCCAGGATATAGTCGTGAGCAGTGCCCGCAGTTGCGACAGCGCAGCGAAATGATAGTGACGTCGGCCCCCCAGGGGCTCTGCTTTACAAGAACGGTGAATTAGTGGGTAGGACCCCCCTGTACGACATCGGTGACTTTCCAAAGGTCTACCGCGTGGTGTGGCCTGAGGAGGTACTTGCCGACAGCAAATACACTTCGCTTGCACTTTCGGAGAGGGAACAACCGGCCCAGAAATTGGCCGCTGTGAAGAACCGTTGGGCTGTCATCATCGGGATGTCGAAGTACCAATTCGCCGCGCAGGGAGATATGGAGCCCTTGGCCTTTGCGGACAAGGATGCGAAGGATTTCACTGAAACCCTCAAGGCCGAAGGCTGGAGCCCTGACTGTGTCCAGGTGCTCACGAATGAACAGGCCACCAAACAGAACGTCACTTACGCCCTGGAAACATGGCTCCGACGCGCCGGACCGGAAGACCTGATCGTCCTGTTCTGGGCCGGGCACGGGTGGCCGGACCCGGAGGATCCGAGCCTCGCGTACCTCGCCTGCTACGACTCCAAACCGTCCGACCCTTCGTCCTGCTGGCGGATGGACCGCGTGCGTCAGATTCTCGAAGAGCGCAAGGCCCGCAACGTCGTCGTCATCGCCGACACGTGCCACGCGGGCAAGGTCATCCGCTCAGGCGATGCGCGGGCCATCAGCGTCGTCCCTGCCCTGGACGCTATGGAAAAGAAGAAAGACATCCCGAACGGCTGGGTATTCATCGTGTCGGCCGACTCCGACCGCAAGGCCTACGAGGACAAGGCTTGGTCGAACGGGGCCCTGACGCACGTGCTCCTTGAGGGCATGCGAGACAGCAAGGCTGACGGCTACAAGAGCGCGGGGACCAAAGACGGCACCGTCACCCTCGGGGAACTCCGGGCCTACATCACGGACCGCATGGCCGAGGAAAGCCTGAACCTCCTCGGAGCGCGACTCACGCCGCTCTTTTTCACAACGTCCGGCAACCCGGAAATCTGGAACTTGAGTCTCAAGGGAAAATGATAAGCCCAGTCGCGCCTTCGACTGCAACTCAGCGATAGAGGTGGCAATGAAGACTTGAAATGTTCTTGACACCCTTGGACATGCAAGTGCATGATTCTTCGAGACACCCCAATACAGGAGCATAAAGCGTTCTGGGATGTGGAAAAAAGGCTCCAGAAAAACAGCCTTGAATCAAAGCACAGGCGCTCGACAAGATCGAATCCAGGGGCAACGTTTCTGGTCTGGGCATTTCACTACCGTGGCGAGAATCGACAAGAACCCCAACAACCGATTGCTGACCCTGTTTGCCGGTGAAACAATCAGACGGGGAAATGCACGAGCCTTCGGGCGGGACGAATAACTAACGGACTCACAATCTCTGGAAAGGCAGGTGGCACATGCGGCGGGTCTTGTGTTTCGTGACATTCCTATGTGCCGTGACGAGTTGCGCATTTGGCGACACGGTTTTCGTATCTTCGGATTACAACAAAATAGACAATCGCAACAGAAGCATCGCGTTCACGGTCCACCGTTACGATGGTGAGGGCCCCCTATGGCTGACGATCGAGCGGGAGGTCGAAGAAAGGGGCGAGACACGAATGGTTCCCGTGGCTCGTGTGACGTGCGCCAGAGACAACGAGGGAGTGTGGAAGGGAACCTGGCACGGCAAGGATGATATGGGTCAGGATGTCAGCAACGCACCCAGGTACCGTGTGAGTCCGCAGGCCCACGACTTAGGGCAGGACTTCAAAGTCCTTTTCGTGTCGGTCGAGCGTTCTCAAGTCATATCTAACATGACGGTGTCTCCTAACCCGTTCTGGCCAGCATTCACAGAATCCGGTCGGCAGATCTCTGAACGAAAGGCAATTATCCGGTTCGTCCTCAGCCGCAAGAGCCATGTCCTCGTTGGCATATTCCCCAAAAGCGTCAATCCGAAAGCCGCTTCTTGGGATAGGACGGTACGTCTGTTTGACCTCTCGGAACTCGAACCCGGCGAGATTGTCGTGCCCTGGGATGGAAACCTGAGCGACAAGAAGACGCCCGTGAAGGAAGAGGGCGAGTATGTGGTGGGTGTACGAGCAGCTGACATCGCGGATTCAAAGAACGTTGTTATCGAACAGTGCATTCTGGTTCTGAAGCGGATCCCGTTTATTGAGGATCTTGCATGCGTGCCAGCCACGTTCTCGCCGGACGGGGACGGCATCAACGACACTACGCAAATCGAATTCCGGGTGGACGCACCCGGTGTTCCCGAAGGCGACGAGGTCACCGTGGCAGCCTCCATCTTCGATGAGAAGGGCAAAAAAGTGGCAGCACTGTCGCGCGCTCAGGTTCCGGCTGGGCAGGTTAACAGACTTCAGTGGGATGGGACCAGTAGCGAGGAGGCGGTGCACCTACTCACGACCGAAAGTGAAGCTGGCAAAGCGAGTGTTGCGAAGAGCGATTTACCAAACGGGACGTATCTGGTCCGACTACTGGCCATGGATAAAAGAAAGGCGGAAGCGATTCCCGCCGTTACGCAGGTTGAATTAAAAGCCCCTGTGGCCCTGCATATCGAGTTGCTCTTGGCGGATGCCGAGACAGTCAAGGAGCTGAGGGCAATGCCGGCGGAGCTGCTTGATGAGAATTTTTGGAAAACGCCGGATATGGCTTTGCGGGTCGCACCTGACAGCAAGCTGACCGATATTCTGGAGAAGCTGACGTGGAAACCCATCGGAGAAAGCGGGAAAGGGCGTGCCTGGTTGCCCCTACCTCTGATCGTTCCCTTGCAGGAGTACGTGCCATGGGTTCGGTTTGCAGTCAACAAACAAGCAAGTGCTACAATTCAAGTCTATTCCCTTGAAGGAGGCATCATCGCGAGCAACGTCCTTGGCACAGCCAGCGAGGGGGTGGAGAAGAAGATAGAGCTTGGCGAGCCGCTCAGGCAGGCGCTGCGAAACGACACTTCGTATCGCGGTGTGCTGCTGGTAACGGATATCGAGTCTCCCGTCACGGTTAAAGAAGAATTCTACTTTCATGTCTACAAGGCGTCGCCACCTGAGGTAGGGTCAGCAGATGAATGGCTTATCCTGTCAAACACGCACACGGATGCGATGCTGGACGCCAAAGAGGTCGCCAGAGGTGTGAAATTCAATGTTAAAGTCAACCAGGACTCGAAAGTGCGTGTGAGAATCTATGAGTCCCCCGAACAACGTGAGAGCGACAGAGAGTGGCTCTGGCAATCACCGGAGTACGAGGTCAAGAAGGACCAAGCCACTTCGGTCGAATGGAACGGCGAAACGGGCGCAGCGCCAGGTCTTTGCCCGCAAGGGCAGTATTGCTACAAGGTGACGGCGGAGAGGGTCGACGCACAGGCCGAAAACCTCCAGAAGACCGTGATGCCGAATCTGCGCCTGCGTTCCGAAAGCTACGGCGACAGGCTGTGGGTGGTCTCTCTACCTCGAGTTACAGGTATCCCCCAAAGCGGGCTCTTTTGCCCCGATGGTGTGAGCAATAATCGATCGCTCCGTCTCGGATGGAAGAGTGAAATACCCAACATCCCTGTCATGCGTGATCTTGGCTTCGACGCCAAAGTTTCGCTCTCGGGAACCATTAAAGACGCCGATCGGAAACGTATCGTCCTCCGACTATTACCAGATTCTGACAAACCCACAGACCGAGGAGAATGGGTCTGGGATGGCCACGATGACGGCGGACAGATGGTCCCAGACGGGAAATATCGCATCGAATGGCAGGCCACCTACTCGCGAACGCGCAAGGATCCCTCTGCTGAAGACAAGTATGAAACCCTCGTTTTCACCCTCCCGATTCCGCCCACGGACGTCGAGGTGGATCGCCAGCCAGTAGTAGTTTTCCGAGCACCGTCTGAACCATACAAAGTCTCTCCTGACGGGGACGGCAAACACGATACTCTGAACGTTGAGTTCTGGCTGGGCGACGATGCTGAGCTTACAGCTGTGATTGAATGTGGTCGCAGCACTCGTCACCTAGCTAAAGGTGAAAAGTGGCGGGCAGGCGAAAACGTGGCGCGTTGGGATGGAAAGGATGACAGCAGCCACTACTTCGACAGCGGCATCGCTCACCTTACCATTAACACCCGTGATGCTAAAGGCAACACGCGTGCGGAGGCGCTCGAGTTCTCGGTTGTCTCCCACTACCAGAACATGGCGGGACCCGCGCGCACCGTCTGCGCTAAACTCAAAGGACTTGGTGAAAACGCGCGGATGGTTGAATATCAGCGCAAGGCAAGCAGGTAGCAACCTCACCCTGGGAATGGGAAGGAGACCAAATGTGAAACGTTTCATGGGGATTCTGGCAATTGCGGCTTGTACGGGATTCGGTTGCGCGCAGCCGTACATGGAGCGCATGGAAGCGGGGTTCGTAACACCGATGTCCCGGCTAGCTGTCGATGTGGAAGCAGTAGCGCGCCTGCTTGAAAACTATCAAAACCGCATCGCGGAGGGGGCTAGGGAACAGAGAGAAACGCTGGATGCTATCAATAAAGCCCGCGCAAGCCTCCAGAGCATGAAGCTTAAGTTGGAGGATTTGGGAAAACCTCCCACGAGTATGGCAGACTACCGTGAAGAGGCCGATGCGATGGTTGTAGCGATGGACGATTATCTCACTGCGTTGGAGAATGCCGTGAGAAAGACAAGCGACCTAGAAGCAGCCGAAAGAGCTGTCAATGACAAGGCCCTTGCCCTGGCGTCACGGCTCTCCAGATTCGAACATCTCCGCCAACAGAAGATGATACAGATAGGGTATCTTCGAATGTAGGAGATGCTCCGCTCACCCCACTTAGGGCGCGCCGGCGGAGAAGCAACAACACGTTATGTGAAAAACAGGGCTTGTGGCGGACGAGGAGATCTTGACGCGGAAGCTATGACCTATTGTTCGAATCGGAGAGGGGCACCATCCAGGGAACGCGTTACTCTTCGCTACTCCAGGCCGATTACTACTCGGAACCCGATAGCATTGTTCTTGCGGCTCGGGGAAGCCTTGTGACGGTTGGCAGACCGGCAACTACTCGGATGGTCGCTCCAGGACCCGCCCCGGAGAACCTTGTCCTCACCTTTCACCGGGCCCTGAGGGTCGATGACCTTGGCGCGTGGATATTCACTATACCAATCACGGCACCATTCCCATACGTTCCCGAGCATGTCGTGCAGGCCGTAGGCATTCGGGGCATAGCTGCCCGCCAGAACAGTGCTTTCATGGTAAATCCCTTTGGAACCTGCTCCATAAACATAGTTGCCGTCGTAGTTTGCCTCGTTGGTACTGATTGTCGCCCCGGTAATGAAAGGCGTCCTGGTGCCCCCTCGACACGCATATTCCCACTCTGACTCCGTCGGCAACCGCACCTTTTTCCCAGTCCTCTCCGATAGATTCTCACAGAACGCAACAGCCGTATCCCACGACACGGAGTCAACGGGAAGATCTTCGGCCTTGAACTTACTGGGACTGCCACCCATGAGTGCTTTGTATTGCCGCTGCGTTATCTCCGTGGAGCTCATGTAAAACGGCTTGCTGATGATCACCCGGTGCTCGGTCTCATCCGCCGATCTTCCTGCTTCACTTAGGGGAGAGCCCATTGTAAACTCGCCCGCGGGGATCAGCACCAGCGTGACCGAGACACCCTCCTGGATTTGCAGGACCATCCGGTGGGGTGGGCCAAACGCGCGGGCGAAAACACCCTCGGAGAGCGCCCGAACCAAAACGTTCATCTCCTGCGCGATCTCCTGCCGCCTAGGATCTGACGGTCTGTACTGGCCGGCTAGCTCCGCATCGGCTACTTTCAGGTGCTCGATCTTGACCCCAATATCGGCTTGAAGGCCACGCGCCAGGTCCTGAAATTCCCGTCTCAGGTAAACGACCTGCGGGTGTTTCTCGCTCATGGTCCCCAGTGCTCTGTCAAGCTCCGCCTCAACCCCTTCCAGATGAATGACCCGGGCGGCAAGTCCCTCTGCGCTGCTTGCCAACGGGGATACTGTCAGGCTCGCCTCCGAACGTGTTCTCACAGAGCGCCCCGTCAAAGAAGCGGCCAGAAGCGGGAGCCGTTTGTCAAGACCGCTCCAATCGCTCGCCTCGATTTTTGCCAGCGATCCAATGACTCCCGTCTGCCACTGGCTCAACCTCGCCGTAAGAACAAGTTTGCCATCGGGGAAACCCGCCACGGTGCCCACCACCAGATACCGCACAGCACGCAGCCTCACGGGCTCCGAAAAAACCCCTGGCTCCTCCCGCCCAGAAGCCACCTCGACCAAACCCGAGAGCGACAGGTCTGCCTGTGCCAAGAAGGCTTTCAGTTGCGACAAGTCAACCAGTTCATACTCATCACCGAGGAGCGGCAAGAGGCGTTCCGCCAGAATCTTGCCCGCGTCTCTAACAGGTACTTCACCTAGGGCGTCAAAAGGCACGACCGCAACTGTCGGCTTTCTAGCCGAGCCTTCGAGAGGGTTCGGCTCCCCTGCTAGGCTCGTCCTCTCACCGGCGGTCATGGTTCCCGCCAGTAGTAGGATTGCCGTAGCGGCCGTTTTCCACACGCGTTCCATTTGTGTCAGTTGGATTGCCTTTGGCCCGATGAATAACCTCGGCCTTGCCCGAACCGCTGCGACTTCCTTCCGGTCCGAGGTGCCTCTCCATGTTGACGCACAACCGTCCGTATCCAAACGCATCTATCACCTTGGAGCCGTGTTGTCGCCCCGCATCTTGAAGCCGATCCGGCCGGGTGACTGTCCGGTAATCTCGACGCGCTCTCCGGACGCGCTCACGATGGCCCGCCCCAGTTCCATCGGCTCCAGACGGGTCACCACCGAGAGCGTGCTCAGTTGCGGATTGGTGTCAATGATCGTGACCATCTTGACACCCTCCATCATGCGAAGGCGCTCCACTATCACGTTAAGTACTTCGGTCGGGATGCGCGTGCCGACCACCTCAAACTTGGTTCCGACATCCAGGTCGCGGCTCCAGGCCAGCACAATCCGCTTGAAGACTTCTTGCTCGACCTGCTCGGCCGCCCCCTCGAGAGCCCGCTTGGCGGCACTGGCCGCATCATCTCGCGAATTCGCCTTGCATGAGGCCGACTTGCTCGCGATCTGCTGAGCGTTGTCGGCAGCAACCACTTTGACGAAAAGATCCACAACGGCCGGGACGAGGTCCACCCCGTAGACCGTCTTCGGCTCGCCGGACCGCACACTGGCCCGGCCCAGCACCAGCCAGCCCGCGTGGAGTTGGGTCGCCACGGCGGCTGCCTTCTTCTCATCCCCTTCGATCATCGCGTGCACAGCGTCGCGGTTCGCAACGGCTGCCAGCGCCTCATCATCCACAATATCGATGCCGCGCTCGCCCAAGAGTTCACGCAACTTGTACTCGGCCGCGTTCCCCGCCCTGCTGAGCCGTGTTCCCGTCTCCGAGACCAGAATCAGGATGTTGGGGCGTCCCTTTCTTACGAGGAGGATCTGA